>SWCH01001369.1_pt1 | contig 17720 bp, 16 predicted proteins | sample 4690051 | NCBI WGS metagenome assembly SWCH01 (sample SAMN10267282, study PRJNA491770) | bioreactor metagenome | isolation source: DHS bioreactor inoculated with | place: Japan: off Shimokita Peninsula | reverse complement strand
TTTTTCTTTTTCTATTAATTCTATAACTTTAGTTTTTAATTCCGGAGAAGTATATATATCTACTTCTCCTATTAGTTTAATCTCTAAATAATTATTATCTGAAGTTTTACTGTATTTTATATCTAATGACATTTTTTGTAACCTCCAATTTAATATTCTTCTTCTGTTTGAATCTCATCTTCATCTGCTATTATCTTAGCAACTGAAACAACCTTATCTCCTTCATTTAATCTCATAGCTTTTACTCCTTGAGTATCTCTTCCCATCCTAGAAATATCTGAAGAATGCATTCTGATTATTGATCCGCTTGAACTTAAAATCATAAGGTCATCTTCTTTATTAACTATTAATGAACCGGCTATATTACCTGTTTTTTCATTTATTGTATGAGATTTCATTCCTCTGCCGCCTCTATTCTGGCATCTGTATTCTTTTGATAAGGTAATTTTACTATACCCATTTTCTGTTATAGTTAATATTAATTTATCTTCATCATCTTTTGTTAGTATGGACATTGCCACTAACTCGTCATCTTCAGATGTAGTAATAGCTCTTACACCCATTGTATTTCTTCCGGTTTCTCTTACATCATTTTCATTAAATCTGATACCTTTTCCATTTTTTGTTACAATAAATATATCTTTAGTTCCATCTGTTCTATTTACACTGATTAACTCATCGTCTTCTGCTATTTTAATTGCAACAAGTCCGGATTTTCTTGATGTATCAAAATCACTAAGCTTAGTTTTCTTAATAATTCCTTTTTTAGTTGCTAATATAAGATATTCTTCTTCGTTATTAAAATCTCTAATAGGAATTATAGCTCTTATTTTTTCATCACTATCAATATTTATTAGATTAATTGCAGCTGTACCTTTTGCTTGTCTTCTTGCTTCAGGTACTTCGTAAGCTTTTATCCTGTAAACTTTTCCTTTATTGGTTAAAAACATTAAATAATCATGTGTTGATGTAATAAATAAATCTTTAACAAAATCTTCTTCTCTGGTTGTTAGTGCTGTTATTCCTTTTCCGCCACGTTTTTGTGCTTTATATGTATCTTCCGGCAATCTTTTTATGTATCCATAATTAGTTAAGGTTATAGCAACATTTTCTTCTTCTATTAAATCCTCAACATTTATTTCGCCTTCGTCATGTGTTATTTAGTTCTTCTTTCATCATAGTAAGTATTTTTTATTTCTTTTAATTCATTTTTTATTATTTGATCTACTAAAAATTGATTTGCAAGTATTTCCTTAAACTTATTTATCATTTTTATTAATTCTTCATACTCTAAATCAAGCTTTTCCCTTTCTAGACCTTGTAAACGTCTAAGTCTCATATCAATTATTGCTCTAGCTTGAATTTCAGATAAATTAAATCTTTCCATCAATCGCATTTCAGCATCGTCATATGCTGCTCTTATTATTCTAATGACTTCGTCAATATTATCAATTGCAATTCTTAAACCTTCTACAATATGAGCTCTTGCTTCTGCCTTATTTAAATCATATTGAGTTCTTCTTACTATTATTTCTCTTTGGTGAAGCACATAATAATGAATCATTTCTTTTAAATTTAAAACCTTTGGTTCATTATTAACTAATGCTATCATAATAATACTAAAATTATCTTGTAATTGAGTATGTTTATATAAATTATTAAGTACAACATTTGGATTGTAATCTCTTTTAATTTCAATTACAATTCTCATACCTGTCCTGTCACTTTCATCTCTCAAATCTGATATTCCATCTATTCTTTTATCTTTTACAAGTTCTGCTATCTTTTCAATCAATCTGGCCTTATTTACCTGATAAGGAATTTCTGAAACTATAATTCTACTTTTATTATTTTTTATTTCTTCTATTTCAACTCTTGACCTTACTTTTACAAAACCTCTACCTGTCATATAGGCATTTTTTATATTTTCTCTTCCAACTATTATTGAACCTGTAGGAAAATCTGGTCCTTTTATGTATTTCATAAGTCCTGGTATATCAATATCTGGATTATCTATATATGCTATTGTCCCATTTATTACTTCACCTAAATTTTGCGGTGGAATAGAACTTGCCATACCTACTGCAATACCAGATGAACCATTTACTAATAAATTTGGAAATCTACTTGGCAAAACTACAGGTTCTTTTAATGTTTCATCAAAATTTGGTCTAAAATCTACTGTATCCTTACCAAAATCCTTTAGAAGCTCCATTGCCATTTTTGACATTCTTGCTTCTGTATATCTCATTGCTGCTGCTCCGTCACCATCTACTGAACCAAAATTTCCATGACCATCAATTAAAGGATATCTCATTGAAAAATCTTGTGCCATCCTTACCATAGCATCATATACTGCTGTATCTCCGTGAGGATGGTATTTACCTAGTACATCCCCAACAATACGCGCACTTTTTTTATATGGCTTATCAGGTGAAAGACCTAAATCATTTGCAGAATAGAGTATTCTTCTATGTACAGGTTTTAACCCATCTCTTACATCTGGTAATGCTCTGCTGACAATTACTGTCATAGCATAATCAAGATAAGATTTTTTCATTTCACCACTAATATCGGTAATTAAAATCTTATCATTATTATCAATTTCACTCATTATAACCTCCGAAAACTATTATCAAACATATATATTATTCTAACAAAACACAGTTAAATATCTAAATTTTTTACATATTTCGCATTTTCCTCTATAAATTCTCTTCTTGGAGCAACTTTATCTCCCATTAATGTGTTGAAAGTTTCATCTGCTTCAATGGCATCTTCTGCTTCAATTTTTAAGAGAATTCTGTTTGCAGGATTCATTGTAGTTTCCCAAAGTTGTTCCGGATTCATTTCTCCAAGACCTTTATATCTTTGAATTTCAACTTTATTATCTCTACCTATTTCATCAAGAATTTTATTTAATTCTTCATCGCTATAAACATATTCCTCAAATTTACCTTTTTTAACTTTATATAAAGGTGGTTGTGCTGCATAAATATGCCCTTCTTCTACTAATTCTCTCATATATCTATAGAAAAAAGTTAAAAGTAATGTTCTAATATGAGCACCATCAACATCTGCATCTGTCATTATTATTATTTTTCCATATCTTAATTTGCTTAAATTAAAATCTTCTCCAATTCCACAACCAAATGCAGTAATCATATTTTTAATTTCTTCTGAATTAAGTATTTTATCTATTCTAGATTTTTCAACATTTAATATTTTTCCACGAAGAGGTAATATTGCTTGCGTTCTTCTGTCCCTTCCACCTTTAGCAGAACCTCCGGCAGAATTACCTTCAACTATATATATCTCACATAAATCAGGGTTTCTCTCTGAACAATCTGCTAATTTACCTGGAAGAGCCATGCTCTCAAGAACATTTTTTCTACGAGCTAAATCTCTTGCTTTTCTGGCAGCATCCCTTGCTCTTGCTGACCTTAATGTTTTTTCTATAATTAATTTTGCAGTTTTTGGATTTTCCTCACAATAAGAATATATAGCTTCACCTGTTATACTTTCAACTATACCTCTTACTTCACTATTACCTAATTTAGTTTTTGTCTGTCCTTCAAATTGAGGGTTAGGAATTTTTATAGAAAGTACTGCTGTTATTCCTTCTCTTATATCTTCACCCGTTATTGCAATTTCATTTTCTTTTATTAAATTATTCTTTTTTGCATAATCATTTATAACTCTTGTTAAAGCAGCCTTAAATCCTATTAAATGAGTTCCTCCTTCAATAGTATTTATATTATTTACAAATGAATATATATTTTCTGAATATGAATCTGTATATTGAATTGATATTTCAACAATAGCTTTATCCTTTTCGCCTTCTGCATATATTATGTCTTCATGTAATTTATCTTTTTTACCATTTAAAAAATGTACAAATTCTTTAATACCGCCTTCATAATGAAAATTATCACGCACATTATTTCTTTTATCTTCTAAATTTATTCTAATACCTTTATTTAAAAATGCCAATTCTCTCATCCTATGTTTTAATGTAGTATAGTTATATACCACTTCTTCAAAAATAGTTGAATCCGGCAAAAATAAAATTTTTGTTCCTGATTTATCAGTATTACCTATAAATTCTAATTCAGATTTTGTTATTCCTCTTTCATATTTTTGTCTATAAGTTTTACCATTCCAATTTACTTCTGCTATTAAAAAATCTGATAATGCATTTACACAAGATACTCCAACACCATGTAATCCTCCCGATACTTTATATGCATCATTATTAAATTTACCACCTGCATGCAATACTGTTAATACAGTTTCAAGAGTAGATTTACCTGTCTTTGAATTTTTTTCAATAGGTATTCCTCTTCCATTATCAACTACTTCAATTGAATTATCTTCATTAATTGTTACATTTATAGTATCACAAAATCCTGCTAGAGCTTCATCTATACTATTGTCAACTACTTCATAAACTAATTGATGTAAACCTCTTTCTCCTGTTGAACCAATATACATACCCGGTCTTTTTCTAACAGGTTCTAATCCCTCTAAAACTTGGATTTGATCTGCACCGTAATGTTTAATATTATTTTTTTCTGCCATTTAATACACCTCTAATTTGTAATATTTCCAATTTTTCCATCATTTATGTAAAATATTTTTTTATCAAAACTTTTTGTTAAGTTTTTTAGTTCATTGTCGTCTGTTGTAGTTATTACAGTTTGTATGTTTTTGATATAATTTATTAAAAATCCTTTTCTCTTATTATCTAATTCCGATAAAACATCATCTAATAATAATATTGGGTATTCACCAATTTCATCTTTAATTATTTCTATTTCTGCTAATTTAAATGCAAGTATAGCTGAACGCTGCTGCCCTTGAGAACCAAAATATTTACATTCTTTATTGTTAATATTTATAATTAAATCATCTTTATGAGGTCCATACAGTGATGTACTTTTTTGTATTTCATTTTCAATATTTTTATTAATTTTTTGCTGAAAAATATTTTTAATAGATATTTTATCCATACCATTTATGTTTCCTATATTACACTTATACTTCAAATCAAATATTTCTTTATTTCCGGAAAGGTCTGAATATATATCTACAGCATATTTTTTTAAATTGTTTATATACTCATTTCTATACCATATTAATTCTGTTCCTATGTCTATTAAATAATTATTCCAAATATCTATAATATCCTTATTTTCTTTATTTGTATAGTAATTTTTTAAAATATTATTTCTTTGAGTTGTAATTTTTTTATATTTATTGAGTAAATACTTATATTTTGGCTTAATTTGGGAAATATCTATATTAATAAATTTCCTTCTTTCTATAGGGCTTCCCTTAATTATCTTCATATCATCAGGAGTAAAAATGACATTATTTAATACACCTATCATTTCACCTGTTTTATCTAGCTTAACTTTATTGATTTTTACTTGTTTTCTTTTCGCCTTTTCTAAAAATAACTCTATATTTAATTTATAATTATTTTTATCTAATATCAACTCTATTGTACTTTTATTTTCATCAAAATTAATCAGTTCATCTTCATTATTAAGTCTAAATGTTCTTCCTATAGAACATAAATATATTGATTCAAGTAAATTTGTTTTACCTTGTCCATTATCTCCAATAAAAATATTTAAGCTATTATTTAAATTTATATTAACTTCTTTGAAATTCCTATAATTTTTAATTTTCAAATTATTTACTATCAATTTGCTCCTCATTTAAAATTATATATTTTTCATTATTAAATTCAACTTCATATCCATTTCTTAGCTTTTTTCCTCTTTGCAATTCTATTTCACCATTAACTTTAACCAAGCCTTCTAAAATTACATATTTAGCCATTCCCCCTCCGTCAACAACATTTATATATTTTAAAAACTGATCAAGTTTTATATAATCGGTATTAATGTATATTTTTTCCATAATATTAAAATATCTCCCATTTCCTTTTAATTAACTAATTCTTACAGGTAAAATCATATATATATATTTATCATTCCCTTGCTCTTTTATAAAACAAGGATTATTTTTTCCAATTAAATTCATAGTTATATATTGATTATCGATAACTTTCAAAACATCTAAAACATATTTGGAATTAAATCCAATTTTAATGTTTTCACCATCTTTTTCAACATCAATATTTTCTTCAGCATTTCCATATTCAGATGCTGAATTAATTTGCATGTTATCATCAACTATATCTAAGATAATCAAATTATTCTTATCTTCTCTTGCAAGAAGAGATGCTCTTTCTATACTATTTTTAAAATTAAAATTATCAACTTTTATTACTGAAACATAATTATCTTTTAATATCCCTTCATAATCAATAAATTTACCTTCTAGCAAGTTTGATATTATAGTAGTATTTTCTATTTTAAATGAAATGTGACTATTAGATATTGTTATTTTAGTATTACCTTTATTTTCTTCTAAAATCCTTAATATTTCAAGCAATGTTTTTGAAGGTACAACTGCTGAAATTTCTCCATCATAATCTATAATATCTTTTTTTATTGCCATCCTAAATCCATCTAATGCTACAAATGTACATACTTTATTTTTTATTTCAATTAAACATCCTGTAAATATCGGTTTTATATTATCTTGAGCAGCTGCAAAATAAGTGTATTTTATTAAATTTCTCAATGATTCAGATTTTATTTCAAATGATACACCTTTGTTATCAAATGTATTGTCTGGATACTCAGCCCCTGAATTACCTAATATATTAAATTCAGAATTTAAACATTTAATTTCTATACTGTTATTATTTGTAACTTCTATATTTACAGTAGAATTAGAAGGTAATTTTCTAATGAAATCTCCTAATAATCTTGAATGAACAACAATAGAACCTTCTTCTATTACTTCACAATCTGAATATGTTTTTATTCCAAGTTCTAAATCCGTAGCTGTCAATATTAGTTTGTTATTTCTTGCTTCAATTAAGATTCCAGATAAAATAGGCATAGTAGTTCTTGAAGAAACAGCTTTTTGTACTATATTAATTGATTTATATAATTCATTTTGATTTATTTTAAATTTCATTTTATTCTCCTTGGATAATTTATATTAACAACTTTAAAAAGAGGATTGGTTATTAATAATATATAAAATAATTATTAGTAATAATAGTAGTGTTTGTTAATTTGTTGAAAACAAGTTTTATCGTTTATATTTAAATAATTAATAAAAATTATTGTTGTTGATGAATTTTATTTTTCTCTTAATAAAATTTTTTTCTGAATAGAATTATAAACAAGTCTTAACACTTTATCAACATATATATTGTATAAGTAGATATATTAGTTATTTAACATTGAAATAATATCATCAACATTTTTTTTAATTTCTTGGTTATTTTCTATATCATTTTCTAATTTATTAAAAGCATGTAAAACTGTTGAGTGGTCTCTTCCTCCAAATTCTTCTCCTAATTTAGGAAGTGAGTTATCTGTGAGTTTTCTGGAAATATACATTGCAACTTGTCTAGGAAAAGCTATATTTTTTGTTTTCTTTTTAGATACTAAATCTTCAACAGAAATATTATAATAATTTGCAACAACTTCTTTAATGTCTTTTAATGTTATTTTTTTGTTTGTTGATATTAGATGTTTTAGTGCTTCTTGCGCAAGTTCAAGAGATACTTCCTTTTTATTTGTTAATGAAGAATATGCAAATATTCTTATTAAAGCTCCTTCAAGTTTTCTAATATTTGATTGAATATTTTGGGCTATATAAGTTATTACTTCATCTGGAACATCATAATTTTCTGCTTCAGCTTTTTTTCTAAGTATTGCAATTCTTGTTTCGTAATCCGGTGGTTGAATATCGGCTATTAAACCCCATTCAAAACGAGAACGAAGCCTATCTTCTAATGTAGGTATCTCACTTGGAGGATTATCACTGGATACAATTATTTGTTTATTAGCGCCATGCAAAGCATTAAAAGTATGAAAAAATTCCTCCTGTGTACTTTCTTTACCTGCTATAAATTGTATATCATCCACTAATAAAACATCAATTTTTCTATAAGTGTTTCTGAAATCTGCATTTGTACCATCTTTAATAGAATTAATTAAGTCATTTGTAAATTTTTCTGATGTTACATATAAAACAGAAGCATCAGGGTTATTATCTAAAATATAATGTCCTATTGCATGCATAAGATGTGTTTTTCCAAGCCCAACTCCACCATATAAAAATAAAGGATTATATGCTGTAGAGGGTGTTTCAGCAACAGCTAAAGATGCTGCATGGGCAAAACGGTTGCTGTTACCTATTATAAAATTATCAAATTTATATTTAGGATTAAGTTTTCTATTTGGGTCTTCATTATTTTCTTCTAATGTATTATTGTTTGTTTTTTTATTATTTTCATCTTTATCAATATTTTCCCCTGGAATAGTGAAAATTAATTCAGTTTCTTTCTTTAAAACATAAATAAATGCATTTTTTAAAAAATTATAATGCCTTTTTTTTAAAGTATTTCTTAAAAAATCATCTGCTGTTTCTAAATATATAGTATTATTCTTATAAGCTACTATTTTAAGAGGTTTAAACCAAGTATTAAAACTAACTTGATTAGTGTCTTCTTTTACAATATCTAATACCTTATTCCATAGTTCTTCAAAATTCATATTATTCCTCCCCAATTGTTTATAAAGAAATCCCAAGGTTGTTAATAAAAAAGTATAATTTGTTTAAATAATAAACATATAAACAGTTGTTAATATATTTTATAAACAGTTTATATATTGTTTTTTTAATGAAATATTTTTTTTGTTAATAAGTTGTCCATAAATAATTAAAAATAAAAAGTTATCCACAACTCATATTATATTAGCATTTTTTATCCACAATTTCAAATTAATTTTATTTTTTTTAAAAAATATTTGCAAAAAATATAAAAATGTAGTATATTACAATAGCTATAATATTTTTGTAACATTTAATATGCTTGACATAAATAATTAAAAATATTATAATTTTAATCATATGAAAAAATTAAGATATTAATATAGATATCTGCTATACAAGGAGGTGTTTTTATAATGAAAATGACTTATCAGCCTAAAAGAAGACAGAGAAGCAAAGAACATGGATTTATTAAAAGAATGAGTACTAAATCTGGTAGAAATGTTTTAAAGAGAAGAAGAGATAAAGGTAGAAAGAGATTGTCAGCATAAGGCCGCTTTAGTGGCCTTTTATTCCATTAAGGAAAGATTTTTAGGTAGTAAAAATATGATAATAATAAAAAAAAATCTAGAATATAAGTCAATATATAATTGTAAAAATTCTGTTTCTGATTATAATCTTGTGATTTTTATAAAAAAAAATAACTTTGGTTATAATAGATATGGCTTTACTTCTGCTAAGAAAATAAAAAAAGCAGTAACTAGAAATATTATACGAAGAAGACTTAAGGAAATAGTAAGATTAAATGAGTGCAAACTAAAAGAAGGATATGATATTATTTTTATGGCAAGAGTTAACGCATCTGAAGCCGATTATAAGAATTTATTAAAATCATTTAATAAATTGATAAAAAGAAATAATTTATTTAAGGGTGATTTAAATAAGTAAAATACTGATTAAAGTTATAAGAATATATCAAAGGTTTTCTTCTAGTACCGGCATAAGACATTGTAGATTTTATCCTACATGTTCCCAATATTTCATTGAGGCTTTACAAAAATATGGTTTTATAAAGGGTTCATATATGGGAATTAGACGCATTTTGAGATGCCATCCTTTTAATCCGGGAGGATATGATCCTTTGAAATAAACTTGGAGGAAAATAATGAATTTAGATTTTATATGCTACCCTATAGGTATGCTGGTTAAATTGTTATATAATATGGTATCTATATTAGATACTAATATACTTTCTGCTTATGCAATTTCAATTATATTGGCAACAATATTTTTTAAATTAATTTTAATGCCTTTGACATTAAAACAGACAAAATCTATGAAAGTAATGCAAGAATTAAGTCCACAAATAAAAGAGATTCAAAAAAAATATGAAAAAGATCCACAAACTCTTCAGCGTAAACAAATGGAATTGTACAAGGAAGCTAATTATAATCCTATGTCTGGTTGTTTACCTATGTTAATTCAAATGCCTATATTAATTGCATTTTTCTATGTAATAAGAGAACCTGTACAATTTATTTTTCAAGATCAATCATTTTATGATACAATAAATAAATCCTTCTTTTGGATTAAGGATTTAGGATTAACTGAAAATTTTATATTTGATAATGGAACATTTAATGGTTTAGCAATGGGAGGAATGATGATACCTTTTATAGGTGGAGTATTTCCGATTTTGGCAATTATATCTGGATATTCGACTTATTTAACAAGTAAAATGACTACAGCATCACAGCCTTCTATGAGTGAACAACAACAATCCACTCAAAAAACAATGACAATGATGATGCCGGTTATGTTGTTTGTATTTTCAATTCAGATGCCGGCAGGATTAGCTTTGTATTGGGTAGTATCAAATATATTCCAAGTTGTACAGCAATATGTAATATTAAATTCATCCAAAAATCCAAAGGAGGAATTAAAATAATATGAGAAGTATAACTGTTGAAAAAAGTACAGTTGATGAAGCTGTTGAAGCAGCTTTAAAAGAATTAGAAGCTGAAAAAAATGAAGTAGAAGTAGAAGTAATAAAAGAACCTACAAAAGGTTTATTAGGTTTTCTTGGTAGCAAGGTTGCTAGAGTTAAAGTATCTGTAGTAAATGGTCCGGAAGAAAAAACAAGAAAATTTTTTGATGTTTTGTTAAATAAAATGAATATTGAAGCAGACTTTGAAATAAAATATTCGTCAAATATTTTAAAAGTAGATATTGTAAAAATAAATGAAGATGATAAAGGTATAATTATAGGAAAAAGAGGAAAAAATTTAGATGAAATTCAATTTCTTTTAAATTTAATTGTAAATAGAGGAAGAGAAAATTATATTAGGGTTACTTTCAATGTTGAAGATTACAGAGAAAAAAGAGAAGAAACTTTAAAAAGGTTAGCAAAGAAAATGGCTGAAAAATGTAGATATTATAATCATAAGGTAAAGCTTGAACCCATGAATCCTTATGAAAGAAGAATAATACATTCAACATTGCAAGAAGAAAAGGATATTATTACATATTCTGAAGGTGATGAACCATATAGAAAAGTGGTTATCGATAAAAAATAAAAATAATCTTTATTAATGACAAATATGACCCGGTTTTCCGGGTTTTATTTTAATGTAAAATGAATTATTTATGTACATTTATATAATTTTATTGTAAAATGTATATAAGTATATTAATATGGCAATATATGTAATGAAAGATATGGTGATATAATGAACAGTGATACAATAGCTGCAATAGCGACCTTTCCGGGTAATTCTGGAATTAATATAATAAGAATAAGCGGAGAAAATGCATTAAATATTGCACAAAGTATTTTTATTGGAAAAAATGAAAAAAATATAAATTCTTCAAATAAAACAATTTTTAAATCTAGATATTTGCACTATGGGAATATTGTAGATTTTGATAAAAAAAAAGTTGATGAAGTGTTATTATCATATATGAAAGCTCCAAATACCTATACAAAAGAAGATATAGTTGAAATTAATTGTCATGGAGGTATGATTTCTGCTAAAAAAATACTAGAGATAATTTTGAAATTTGATTGTAGATTAGCAGAAAAAGGAGAATTTACAAAAAGAGCATTTTTGAATGGAAGAATAGATTTAACCCAAGCTGAGGCTGTAATTGATATAATTAATTCCAAAACGGATTCAAGTCATGAAATTTCTGTAAATCATTTAGAAGGAAGATTATCTCAAGAAATTAATAGTATTATTGAACAAATAATGGATTTATTAGCTAATATACAAGTAAATATAGATTTTCCCGAATATGATGAAGATGAAATGACAATTAGTAAAATAAAAGAAATAAGTATTTCTATTGTTAATGAATTAGATAGATTAATAAAAACTGCTGATACCGGTAAAATTTTTAAAGAAGGAATAAAGACCGTAATACTTGGCAAACCAAATGTTGGTAAGTCTTCTCTTATGAACTTCCTTTTAAATGAAAATAGAGCTATAGTAACTGAAATAGCAGGAACTACTAGAGATACAATTGAAGAATATGTAAATATTAATGGTGTTCCTTTAAGGATTGTTGATACTGCCGGTATAAGAGATACTGATGACCTTATTGAAAAAATAGGTGTAGAAAAAGCTTTAAGCAAAGTTAATGATGCAGATTTAATAATTATGTTGTTTGATTCATCAAAAGAGCTAGAAAGTGAAGATATAAAAATTATAGATTATATTAGTGGAAAAAATGTAATTTATATTAGAAATAAATCTGATTTAGAAAATAAATTAGACTTAAACGAGCATAAGGAAATAGAAAAAGAAATAATTAATATTTCTGTGTTAAAAAATAAAGGCTTAGATGAAATTATTGAAAAGATAAGTAAAATGTTTTTTAAAGGAACAATTAACTTAAGTAATGATTTAATAATAAATAATATTAGACATAAAAATTTATTAATTAGTGCAAAAAAAAGTTTAGAAGAAGTATTAAAATCTATTGAAAATGGTATGACTATAGATTTTATTGAAATAGATTTAAAAGATTCTATGGAAAGTCTGGGCCTTATAGTGGGTAAGGCTGTAAGTGATGACTTGGTCCAAAAGATATTTAATGAATTTTGTATAGGTAAATAGACATATAAGGTTCACATATATGTGGATATAAGTTTAGAAAGGAAATATGATGGAAGATAAAGTTAGGGAGTTTCTTGAAGATAAATATGATGTTGTTGTAATAGGAGCAGGTCATGCAGGATGTGAAGCTGCACTTGCTTCAGCAAGGTTAGGAATGAAAACCTTAATGTTAACAATGAGTTTAGACTCAATTGCGATGATGCCATGCAATCCTAATATAGGAGGTACAGGGAAAGGACATTTAGTTAGAGAAATAGATGCACTTGGTGGACAAATGGCTTTAAATATAGATAAAACTATGATACAATGTAAGATGCTAAATATCTCAAAAGGTCCAGCTGTACACTCCCTTAGAGCACAAGCAGATAAAAAGAATTATCATACAGAAATGAAAAAGGCAATAGAAAATGAAAAAGGGCTTTGCTTGAAACAAGCAGAAGCAACAGATATAAGAATTAATAGTGATGGGAGTTTTAATGTATATACACAATATGGTTCATATTTTAGCTCTATGTCGGTTATACTTACTACAGGTACTTACTTAAAGGGTAGAATTTATATAGGTGAGTTTAATCGCGCTTCTGGACCAGATGGACTAGCCCCATCCAATGAATTGTCTAATTCTTTGATAAAGCTTGGAATTCCATTGAGAAAATTTAAAACGGGAACTCCAGCCAGAATTAATTCAGATACAATAAATTATGACGTTATGGGAATTCACAGTGGCGATGATGAAATAATTCCTTTTTCATTTATGACTAATGAAATTAAGGTAGATCAGGTACCTTGCTATATAACATATACAACTGAAAAAACGCATGAAATTATTAGAGATAATTTAGATAGATCACCTTTATATGAAGGTATTATACAAAGTATTGGGCCAAGATATTGCCCATCTATTGAAGATAAGGTTGTAAGATTTTCTGATAAAGAAAGACATCAACTTTTTGTTGAACCTGAAGGTTTAAATACAAAAGAAATGTATATACAAGGAATGTCTTCATCCCTTCCTCTAGAAGTTCAAATACCTATGTATCGATCAATGATTGGACTTGAAAACTCAGAAATAATGAGACCGGCATATGCTATAGAATATGATTGTATAGATCCTACACAATTGAAAAGTAGTCTTGAATATAAAAATATAAAAAATTTATTTTTTGCAGGACAGGTTAATGGAAGTTCAGGGTATGAAGAAGCTGCTGCACAAGGTATTATTGCAGGTATAAATGCTGCAATGAATATACAAGGCAAAGATCCTTTTATTTTAGATAGATCAGAAGCTTATATAGGTGTATTAATAGATGATTTGGTTACTAAGGGTACAAATGAACCATATAGAATGATGACGTCAAGAGCAGAATATAGACTTGTATTAAGACAAGATAACGCAGATGAAAGGTTAACTGAAAAAAGCTATAAAATTGGATTAGTTAAAGAAGAAAGGTATAATAAATTTAAAGAAAAAAAGGAAAAAATAGAATCAGAAATAAATAGAATAAAGGATTTTAAAATAACTCCAAAACCAGAAGTTAACGAATTTTTAGAAGGAATAGGAAGTGTTCCTCTTAAAATGCCTATTAGTATTTATGAATTGCTTAAAAGGCCTGAAATTAACTATGATAATATTGTTTCTTTAGATGTACAACGACCTAAACTAAATAAAGAAATAAAAAATTATATTGAAACAATTATTAAGTATGAAGGATATATATCTAAGCAAGCAAAGCAGATTGATCAATTTAAAAAGCTAGAAAAAAAAGCCCTTTCAGATGAAATGGATTACAGTTTAATAAGTGGACTTAGAAATGAAGCTAAGCAAAAACTTAACGAGATAAAACCTAAATCAATAGGTCAAGCTTCTAGAATATCAGGGGTTTCGCCTTCAGATATAAATGTATTGTTGATTTATTTAGAACAAAGAAAAAGAAATAATCAGCATAGTGAAAAGGATGGTGAAATAGTTGACTGCTGAAATTCTAAGGGATGGATTTAGTAAATTAAATTTGTCCTATGACAGCGTAAAAAATGAAAAGTTTGAGAAATATAAAAATCTTTTAAAAGAGTGGAATCAAAAAATTAATATAACTGCCATTAATGATGACGAAGAAATATATATTAAACATTTTCTTGATAGTGTTATTATTCTTGATAAAAATATGGAAGTTGAAAAAAAAAGTATAATTGATATAGGAACAGGTGGAGGTTTTCCAGGAATTCCCCTGAAAATATCAAATAATAATTATGAAATTACACTTTTGGATAGCTTAAGAAAAAGAATAGACTTTTTATCAATAGTAATAAAGGAATTGGATTTAAAAGATATGCATCTTATTCATGGCAGGGCAGAGGACTTTGGACAAGACAAAAATTATAGAGAAAAATATGATATTTGTGTGTCCAGGGCAGTAGCTCAATTAAATGTCTTAAGTGAGCTTTGCATTCCTTTTGTAAAAGTAGGAGGATATTTTGCAGCTTATAAAAGTGAGAATATTACCGAGGAAATAAAAAATTCTAAAAATGCTATTGCAAAACTTGGAGGAAAAATAAAAGAAATAAAAGAAATTAGTTTACCAGGTTCGGATATTATTAGAAAAATAGTCATAATTGAAAAGGTAAAAAACACAGATAAAAATTATCCGAGAAAAGCAGGAAAACCAAGTAAAGATCCATTAATATAAGGGGGAGAATATTTTGATAAATAATATAGTAAATATAGATATTAACAAAATAATTCCAAATAAAAACCAGCCGAGAAAGTCCTTTGAAGATAAAGCTTTAGCAGAATTAAGTTTATCAATAAAAAATTACGGTATAATTCAGCCTATAACTGTAAGAAAAATATATGATGACATATATGAAATCATAGCCGGAGAAAGAAGATTTAGAGCAGTTAAATTATTGGGGATGGATTCAATACCTTCTGTTATTATTGATACGGGAGAAGAAGAATCTGCTGCAATGGCGCTGATAGAAAATTTGCAAAGGGAAGATTTAGATTTTATTGAAGAGGCAATGGCTTTTGAAAGGCTTATAGAGGATTTTGGTCTTAATCAAACAAAACTTGCAGAAAAGTTGGGTAAATCTCAATCAACTATAGCAAATAAAATGAGAATACTTAAATTACCTGAAAGTGTTAAGATAAAAATAAAGGAAGGCGGGTTAAGTGAACGTCATGCAAGGGCCCTTTTAAAAATTGAGGATGAAGAATTGCTCCTTAGTTTAGTTGATAAAATTGTAAAAAAGGAATTAAATGTAAGTGAAACGGAAAAGCTTATAAAATCAATTACAGAAGATTTTAATAAGAAAAAAACGAAAGATAAAAAGTATGTTAGGAATTTTATTAATTATAAAATTTATATAAATACAATTAAAAATGCATATAATGAAATAATTAAAACAGGGGTAAATGCAAAATTTGAACAGGAAGAGTCTGAGGAGTTTATTGAGCTAAAAGTAAAAATACCTAAAAAAAGTATGTAAAGGGTGAGATGATGTCTAAAGTAATAAGTATATTCAATCAAAAAGGCGGAGTAGGAAAAACTACAACAAATGTAAATTTATGTGCAGCATTGGCTTTAAAAGGTAAAAACGTACTGAGTATTGATATTGATCCACAAGGTAATTCTACAAGTGGATTTGGTATAGAAAAAAATAAGCTTGAATATACGATATATGATGTTTTAGTTGAAGATTATGATATTAATAGAGTTATTCATAAAACAGAAATAAATAATTTAGATTTAGTGCCGGCAAATATTCAGCTTGCAGGAGCTGAAATAGAATTAACAAATACTAAATATAGGGAAAAAACATTAGATGAAAAAATACAAACCATTTTGAAAAAATATGACTTTATTATTATAGATTGTCCACCATCTTTAGGATTATTATCATTAAATGCTCTTACCGCTTCAAATACAGTATTGATACCTATACAGTGTGAATATTATTCTCTAGAGGGTGTAAGTCAGTTGATGGATACTGTAAAACTTGTTAGGAAAAATTTAAATCCAAACCTTGAAATAGAAGGTGTTGTATTAAACATGTTTGACGGCAGGACTAATTTATCTATTCAAGTTGTTGAAGAAGTTAAAAAATATTTTAGAGACAAAGTATATAGAACTGTTATTCCAAGAAACATAAGGCTGGCAGAAGCGCCAAGTTTTGGACAACCAATAATGGTATATGATGAAAAGTCAAAGGGTAGTGAAGCATATTTGAAGCTATCTGAAGAATTAATAAAAAACAATTAAGGAGATAAATCATGGTAGCTAAACGAAATGCCTTAGGTAGGGGATTATCAGCCTTAATACCTGAAGATTTGGAGAAAGAAGATAAGAATAGAATAGAAGAAATTGACACTAATTTAATATGCCCAAATCCAATCCAGCCACGTAAAGTATTTGAACATGATAAGCTTGAAGAACTCACAGAATCCATAAAGAAATATGGAGTGATACAGCCTATAATTGTTAGAAAAGATGGTAATTTATATACAATTATTGCAGGGGAAAGAAGATGGAGGGCGTGTAAGAGTGCTAATATTAAAAGTATTCCCTGTATAGTAAGGGATATCGAAAATAAAAATGCTTCAGAAATTGCACTAATAGAAAATATTCAAAGGGAAGATTTAAATCCCATTGATGAAGCTAACGCTTATGAGTATATAATGGACAGATATGGAATAACTCAAGAAGATGTATCAAATATAGTAGGTAAGTCAAGAGTATATGTTACAAATATAATGAGACTTACTAATCTTGATAAATATGTTCAGGAAAAAATTATAAAAAACGAAATTACATCTGGACATGGAAGAGCGATATTAAGTTTGTCAAATGAAAAACAAATTGAAATAGCTAATAAAATAATAAAAGAAGATTTAAGTGTAAGAGATGTTGAAAAACTTGTTAGGGAAAACAAAAAGGTAAAAACTAAAAAAAA
>SWCH01001383.1_pt1 | contig 17731 bp, 12 predicted proteins | sample 4690051 | NCBI WGS metagenome assembly SWCH01 (sample SAMN10267282, study PRJNA491770) | bioreactor metagenome | isolation source: DHS bioreactor inoculated with | place: Japan: off Shimokita Peninsula | reverse complement strand
TTAAAGTTTTTAAACTACTAGCTGCTTAAATTAGGCATCATAAAAAGGAGAGATTATGTATGGAAAAATTCTTCATTCAATACTCGCGGTGTTTCCTTCACCAAATATCGAAGAAACCGCTAAGTATTATAACGAGATTATGGGGTTTAGAATTGTTAAATATCTAGATGTAAAAGAACCCCACATATGCCTTTATCGTGATAGCGTGGAAATAGTATTAACTAAAGCAAATAGCAAAAAAATATACACAAATAGGGAACTCTACGGTTATGGGGAAGATGCTTATTTTATTACGGACAATCAAGAAGCATTACAAAAAGAATTTATAAGTAAAGGAGCTAAAATTGTTCGTTCTCTCCAAATGACAGATTATAATAATATGGAATTTGTGTTAGAAGATATAGATGGACGGTGGATTGCTTTTGGAATGAAACAAAAATAACACTTCCGCAAATAGCAATAATGCGAAGTTGATTTATACATAATATACAATCTTATGCTCGTAGGATAAACGATGAATCTTGAAGAATAATAGAGCAATTTCTAAGTAAAAGATCAAGAAACCCTATCCAAAAGAAAATAGGGAAAAGCATACAAACAAATAAAAATGCATATAGAAAGGTGTAGGAAAATGAATATTAGTAAAGTAGAAATAGAAAATTTCAGACAACTGCAAACTATAGAGTTAGAATTTCAAAATCATCTAACTGTTTTAGCCGGACCGAATAATAGCGGAAAAACAACACTAAGTATGCTATTAAAAAATCTGTTTAATAGCAGTAAGATGATGTATTCTGTTGCAGATGTACCAACAGCATCAGCAACAACTTGGTTGGCATCTTTTTATCCTGTAGTAAATGAAATATTATTGGCAAATCCAAAAGAAGAAGGACTTAAATCATTGATGGATTCAATTACTATTGACAGTGCATTGAAGCCTGAATTTTGTATGCCGGAGTGCTTTATAAAACTAACAGTAGATTACAATAAAGATGCAGATGATATCCGCAATTTTGCAGATTATTTAATGGACTTAGATGAAAGAAAATCTTCTTTTTATTTTAAATATACATTTGAATTAAATATTGGGAAATTTGAAAAGTTACTATATGAAAGATATGATAAAATTAAAACCTTATGCGAAAATATAAAACGACCCGATTGTAAGGAAAAAAAAATTAAAACTTATACAATTAGAGAGCATTTATTACAGATATATTGTGATAGCTTTGTTGAAAAATGTTATTTTTGCGATGCAAATTTTGAAATCCAAAACACTATGGAAGTATCTGCTTTTAAACAACTATTTAATTTTAAAACCATTCAAGCAACACGTGAGCTTGATGACATTGATTCTGACTCTTCAAAATCATTAAGTAAAAGAATTGTATCACTTTTAAAAGGAAATTCAACTTGGACTGAAGTTACCAAGAAATTGCCTGAAAAAATTCTTGGTAACATTTTAGATGCTAATGCAAAAACCGTAATTCAGCAAGCTTCAGTAAATTCATTAGATGAAACAATTCAAAAAATATCCAAAACAAGTGGGGGGAATGTAGGTAAAATAATGCTTGAAATGGATGTTTCTGAAGATGATGTAGATGATTTTATTAAGAAGGTTACTTGTGCCAAGTATGATGTAGATGGATTCTTGCTTAATGAATCATCTCAGGGATTGGGATTTAGTAACTTGATATTCTTACACATGCAGTTAGAAGAATACATAAAAACTATTGACCCTTTTAAAGTCAATGTTTTTCTGGTTGAAGAGCCTGAATCTCATATGCACCCGCAAATGCAGAATGTTTTTATACGTTATCTGACCTCTTTTTATAAAGAAAAAAAATTACAAGGAGTTATTACAACTCATTCAAATGAAATTGCAAAATCAGTAGGGTTGACCAATTTAAGAGTTCTAAGACAAACTTCTCCACAAAAAAGTGAACTTTTCGATTTAAGTAAATTCAAAGAAGAAATAAAAGGCAAAAACGAAACTTTAGATGAGGAAAATATATGCCATTTTAGAAAATTTTTACGATTGGTTTTTTGAAATAGGATATTCAGAAATTATATTTGCTGACAAAGTTGTTTTATATGAAGGTGATACAGAGCGTTTATATATAAAAAGTTTGTTGTCTTTACCTAAGTTTCAAGCTTTAAAAGATAATTATATTGCTTTTATTCAAGTTGGTGGTGCATACGCATATAATTACAAATATTTAATTGAATGCCTCAAAATAAAAACTCTGATTATTACAGATTTAGATTATGATAAGTCTACCAAAAATAAAAAAGAGGTTTTGGAATCTACAAGTACGAACTCCACTATTAATAAATTTTATATTGACAATGTTAAAAAAGAAAAAGATCTTAAATCTGAAGATAAAGTTAAAAATCCTACTATTAAAGAGATATATGATTGGCAAAAAAGTGGCAAAAATAATGTTGAGAGCTTAATTTATATAGCATCACAATCAGAGCTTTTTTACCCACGCACTCTTGAGGAATCAATGTTGACTAAATTGCTTAATATTGATGTTTTTGAATTAAAAAAGCGAAGTGAGTGGTTAAAAATAAGAAAAAATAATAAATTGAAGTTTACTGTTTCAAACAATAAAAAAGATGAAACGGATAGTGAATTTAACATAAGAGATATCGTAAGTGCAACTTCAAACTCAAAAACGGATTTAACATATTCCATTATTCTAAATAACAATATTGAGCTTTTGTTACCACTTTATATTGAGGAGGGCTTATTGTGGCTGATGAAGTAATTAATAATATTTTTCTTATAAACGCTCCAGCTGGAAGTGGTAAAACAACAACTATAAGAAATCGTCTACAAGAAATTAGTCAAAATGAACCTGCAGCAAAAGTTCTGTGTATAACTTACACTAATAGGGCTGCAGAGGAACTTCAAAAAGATTTAGATAATAAAAATATTTTTGTAAGTACAATACATTCTTATATTAGTAGTTTGATAAGTCCGTTTTTTAGTGACAAAAAGATTGTTGATTTGTATTTTTCAATTTTTAATGAAAAAATAAAAGCCAGAATTGTAAATGTTGCAAATGATGAGCATATAAAAGAAAGTAATCAAAAATACATTGAAAATTATGGTGCCTTAAGCGAAGAAATAATTAGACAAAACTTAACGAAATTGCATTATAACGAAATGCAGTTTACTTCCTTGTATTATGGTGGACTTTCACATGATGACTTGCTAAGCTTTTCATATAATGTTTCTGAAAAATATCCAGCGATTTTAAAGAAACTATCAGGTAAATTTAACTATATATTTATTGACGAGTATCAAGATACTTCTGCAAATGTTTTAAATTTATTTTTTAACGCAGTAAAAGATAAGGACATAAAGCTGTTTTTGCTTGGAGACAGGATGCAGCAAATATACAAAAATTATGAAGGTTCTCTTGAAAATGAGTTTAGAAAATTTAACTCCGAACAAAAATTGAGGATAAATCATCGCTCTGTTCCTATTATAATAAGTATTTTGAACAAATTGTACAATGATAAAGATTTTGACCAAGAGCCTTCAGAAAAAAACAAAGATGCTGTCCCTGATTATCCACCGGAGTTAATTGTAACTTCCAATGTAAACAATGCTATTAAAGAATGCCAATCAAAGTATAAAAAATCGCTTGTATTATACTTGTTGAACAGAGATAAATACATTGAAATTGGTGCTGAAAATTTTTATAGGTGCTTTGACGGAATGGAAAAATACTCATTTGGTAGAAAAAATAGTACAAATGATGTTTTATCAGACCTTTCAGATGATAACCCTGATATACTAATGAAATTTTTATTTTTAATCTACAAAATTGCAGAACTTTATTCAGCGGGCAATTACGGTACAATGATTTCAATTTGTAAAATACAAAATAAATTTTTTAGTAAATCGTTTGTGCAACTAAACAAGCACACAGATAAAGCTATACTCAAAAAATCATTTGACCAGCTAATTAAAGTGTATGAGGACGACAATTCTACAATTAAAATGCTCTTCGATACACTAATTGAATGCAACATTTCCACAAGTGAAATAGTTGAACGAGTTATCGAGCCAACTGAATACAGTGACGTTATGAAAATCAAAATAAAAGAGTTAAAGAACTTGGCAAATTATTTAGATGCTCCTGTAATTTCTACTCAGCATGGTGTTAAAGGTGAAAGTTATGATTCTGTAATTTTCGTTGCAAATGACAGCTCGAACCCTAATGTTAAAATGTATGATTTTTTCAACCTATGGGCTTTGCCATCTGTAGATTTATCGCTTACAAAAATTGAAAGTTTTTATTATGACTATGTTAACGAAGTTAAAGTTTTAGAAAAGAATCTATGCATGAAAACTGATGATTTAAATTCAGAAAACCACAATAAAAATGAAGTCAATAAAGGTATTTTAATTACTTCAAGTACAAAGATGATTGCAAAATTTTCAGATAATGAAGTTTTTAATTCAATATGTAAAAAAGATTATGAAACATATTTGTCGAATCCAAATGTAGGAAATGCAAAAAAAACCTTTAAAGCAAGTAAATTGTGTGGAATTATCTCAGCATATAGACTGTTCTATGTTGGTTGTTCACGTGCAAGAAAAAATCTTACAATTATTGTTGATGCTTCGAGAATAGCTTCTTTTAAAGAAAACTATATAAAAAAAGTTGCTTCAATTGGTGTGAACATTAACGACAAACATTCCTAATATACGTATAAGGTAGATAGTGGGTAGAATAATGTTGGCTCACCTCACCGTTGTCTCAAGCGAAGTGTAACTTCCCATTATGTTTATAATTAGTATTATTTTATGTGAGGTTAATTTATCTATGTAAGCGATATTTTCATGTCATATTTGAAAATTATGGTATATTTAAAACAATAGGATAAACTGAATAAGTAAGGAAGTGAAAGTTTGAAACAAAAAGAGTAACGACAGTTAATAAAAAAAGGCATAGGAAACAAGACATTCATAATTGAATGACAAAAAAGAATATATAAATAGATAGAGCTAAGAGGTAACAGTAACTGAATCAGTTATGATGTAGCCCCTTTTCCTAAGAAGTTCTAGAGCTTGAGATTTAGTCAGGATCTTAGATTGATGAACAGGGAGATGCTCTAAAAAACCTTGAGGGGTATAAGGCTCAAGCTTGGTTAAAATGTTCCAGATAGCGGTCAAGAGCATTTTGCATACAGCAATAATAGCCTTTTTATGACCCCTGCGGGTCTTAATTCTGTGATACCTCTCTTTAAATTCAGGATGTTTTTTGGATTTGAGAAGTGCATTAGCAATCTGAACAAGAAGAGGTTTCAAATAACAGCCGGCACGAGAGATACGAGAGGATTTTACCTTGCTGGCACTCTGGTCATTGCGAGGACAGCACCCAGCCCAGGAAATAAGATTCTTGGATGACGGGAACACCGACATGTCGGGACCAATCTCAGAAAGAATGGAGATAGAAGTCATCGGATTGGAATCCAATCCAGGAACGGTGCGAAGCAAATCCAGAGCAAGAGCAAAAGGATTCACTACCAGAAGTATTTCGTGTTCGATTTTCTCTTTGTGGGCTTCAAGTTCGTCGATGTGAGAAAGACATTCACGCAGCTTGACAGCCTGCTCAGGGGAGATAGCACCATCAACAGCAGCTTGAATTTCGTCAATCGGAGTTTTACAGCGACCATCAACAAAGGGAGCAACATCAAAAGACTCACCGGGATGGTCTAACATGTAGTTAGTAATAGATCTGGAAGACTTTCCGAAAACATCATCAAGTTTGAGATTAGAAACTGTAAGACAGTTCTGAGCACGATTCTTTTCGCCGGTCAACATATTAGTCAGCTTGAAGCGGTAACGAATCAGGTCACGCAGATGACGTATTTCAGGAGAAGGAATAAAGCTGGGTTTTATCATATCACACATGAATAAATCACAAATCCATTTAGCATCCTTGCGGTCAGTTTTGTTACCCTTTTGAGGCTTTGTATACTTAGGATGAGCCAAAGTAACAAAACAGTTTTTTTCAAGGATATTGAATACAGGGATCCAATACTTGCCAGAAGATTCCATACAAACTTCAATACAAGAGTATTTTGCAAGCCAGTCAGACAGCCCCTTAAGACCTTTTGAAAAAGAAGAGAAGCGAGCTTGCTTATACTCAGTAAGACCGTTTGTGTCGGTAATGCCGATGCAGGCAAAGATCCAGGTTTTGTGGACATCAAGACCACAACAGTTTTTACGAAAGATTTTGAACATTAAGTTCCTCCTGTGAAAATATTTGCAGGGTTGGCAGGGACTGGTCGTCTGGCGAAATCGAGTCAACTTCGGAAGAGATAAGTTTACGGGCTACTTGTTTGCGCCATTCATTGATGCCTTAACAGACGACCGACACCATATAAATATTCGGGGTTGCCGCTATACAGCCCCGCCACTCACCTCCTCGGGTTCTGTAGTATGCCAGCTACCTACAAAATAAATTATAACAGAAATTTAGTATAAATAGAAAATAAAAGCGATAGGACGTTGGGCTGTCAATTTGTTTCATAACCCCATCGGTGCCTTTTGCAGAAAGGTGGTTTTATAAATATGTCAATTGAAATAATAAATAAAAACCATCACGATAAAATATTTGGTGCTTTTTCAAATTGTAAAAATAGCATAAAAATAATTACACCATTTATTTCAAGAGATATGTCGAATAAACTAATTGATATTATTGATTTAAATGAAATAAATTGCACAATAATTACAAGATTTAAAAGACAAGATTTTGTGGATGGTGTTAGTAACTTGTATGCGTTAAATGATTTATTAAATGCAGGTGTTGAAATTTATTCTTTGAAAAAGCTTCATACAAAGTTATATCTAATTGATGATGATACTGCAATTATTGGTTCAGCTAACTTTACAGCAGGTGGATTTAAGAATAATCATGAACTTTCTATAATGCTTAAATCCGAACCTGAAATCATAACACAAATTTTAGCTTATTTTGAAGATTTGCAAACTGCAATTGAAAATAGTGGAACTGGAAAAATTTCCGACAAATTAATTGAAGTTGAAAAGGAAGCAATTGATAAACTAATTCAAAATATGCGTAAAGGAGTAAAAACAACATCTTTTACTGAATTTGGAGCGTTGCTAGAAGATATAAATGTAAATGAGTCACCAGCAGATATAGTTCAGGAAATATTTACAAGTGAAGTTGAAGAAATACCTGAAACTGTGTGGTTGAAATTTGAAGGGGTCGCTTCTGATAGGTACGATAATAAACAAAAATATTCAATGATAGTGCCAAAAAGTATAGGTAAGCCAATAACTTGCTTTCCAGTTAATAAAAAGCCATCAAACTTTAAAGAAGGGGATTATGTTTATATAGGAGTGTTGAGTAAAGATAAGAATGGTAAAGCTATGCCTATAATTGTAGCAAGAGGAAGATGCCATAAGTTTGAACATAATCAAATAGCAGGAAAGCAACTAATAGATGAATATGATTGGATGGAACATTGGCCAGCATATGTGATTTTATATAACGTAGAACAATTAGACACAGAGGTTGCAAATGGAATTAGCCATAATGTTTTATTAGGTGCATTGCAAAACCAAGTTTATGAATCTACAAAGAATAAAGATGTTTCAATGGAAAAATTGAAAGAAAGTCATTTGCAAAAGTCTGCTATAAGGCTTACGAGTGTTGCTAAACAATTTTTGGACGAGGAATTTGAAAAGTTAAAAAATAAATATGATGTAAAGTTATTATAAAAGAGATTGTTTGGAGTTAAAGATTCTTAAAGTTTCAAGTTAAAATTGAAGTGTTTTTTTGTTCCATCTGATGATAAAATTAAGAATAATTAAGTAATTTTCCGTAATTAATTTTATGTCAGTTATTAGAAAACCATCACATTGAGGCAGTTGTGTTGATAGAGAAGAAACAGGTTGAGATTAAAGGGTTTGGAGATTTTTAAAATAAATATTGCTGTGTTTTATTCACTAATTTTGTATAGGGGGGTAAACAATTTGGCTAAATAAAGTGTTTTGCCAAATTGTTTTAACTTATGTTATAATATAATAAAATTTCTAAATAACTTAAACATAAAAAAAGTTCGTTTATTTTGTTATCGACAGAGCGCATATTGAAAAATTACAATGTGTTAAAAGAAAACTTTCTATCATGATATGCAGCTATTTATTAGATAATAAAAATATTGCAAATTTAATATATTAGGGGAGTCACAATGATTACATCAGAAGAAATCAAAAGACGATTATGGGATGGCGCCAATGAATTAAGAGGTTCAATGGATGCAAGTAGATATAAAGACTATATGCTAGGTTTAATGTTTTATAAATTTTTAAGTGATAAAACTTTAGATGCATTTAAAATCTCAGCAGGCATTAAGAATATTAAAGAAGAAGAGTTGGTAAAAGAATATAAAAAAGCTAGACAAGACTATGGCGAAACTTTAGATAAAACTATTCAAAATATTCTAGGTTATTATGTTGCTCCAGAATACTTGTATCAAGTTTGGATAAATGATATTAACTCTGGAAATTTTGAAGTTCAGAAAGTTACCGATAGTTTACATAATTTTGAAAGGTCTATATCAATTGAAACTGGTTCCGATGATTTTAAAGGATTGTTCTCAAGTTCTACTATAGATTTAACGGATACAGCCTTAGGTAGCAACTTAAATGAACGTAGCAAAAATATACAAGCTTTAATTATGCTCTTCGCAGATTTAAATATGGTTTCCCTTCAAAAAGGAGATATTTTAGGGGATTCATATGAATATTTAATTGGACAATTTGCAATGGAATCTGGAAAGAAAGCAGGAGAATTCTACACCCCACATCAAGTAAGCGAAGTTATGGCACAGATTGTTGCTAAATCATCTAAAATTGAATCAATCTATGACCCAACGGTAGGATCGGGTTCCTTATTATTAACTGTGGGTAAACATTTAGACTCTGATGCCCAAACAAATCTTAATTACTATGGACAAGAAAAGAATACTGCAACTTATAATTTAACCCGTATGAATTTATTGCTACATGGAGTTCGCCCTGCAAAGATGACAATAAGAAATGGTGATACTCTTTCTTATGATTGGCCTGAAGATCCAGAAAGACCTAATGAAGGAGTTCAATTTGATGCAGTAGTTATGAATCCACCTTATTCTGTAAAAAATTGGAACCGTTCAGGATTAAAGGTGAGTGATCCACGCTTTGAGATTGCAGGTGTATTACCACCAGATTCAAAGGGTGATTTTGCTTTTCTTCTACATGGACTATTTCATCTTAGACAAAGTGGAACCATGGCAATTGTTTTACCTCATGGAATATTGTTTCGTGGTGGAGCAGAGGGAGAAATTCGTAAAAGATTAATAGATAAGAACTATATTGATACGATCATAGGGTTGCCAAGCAATTTATTCACTAATACTGGAATACCTGTAGTAGTGCTTATATTAAAGAAAAGCAGAAAATTAGATGAACCAGTACTTGTTATTGATGCATCAAGAGGATTTATAAAAGTGGGTAAACAAAATGTATTACAAGAAAAACATATTGCTAAGATTGTAGATACATATTCAGAAAGAAATAAAGTAGAGGGATATAGTTCATTAGTCTATCGTGAAGATATATTAAAAAATGATTATAATATGAATATTCCAAGATATGTTATAGCTAAAAGCGAAGAAATTAGCCATGATGTTGACGCACATTTATTAGGTGGGATTCCAGAAAGAGATATCCAAAACTTAAAAATACTAAATACTATTGTACCAGATAATTTGACTAATGCCTTACAGTCCTTACGTACAGGATATGTTGAACTCATTAAAGAAATTACTGATTTAACAGATGAAATAATAATAAGTGAACAAGTAAGTGTTAAGTCTGAAGAAATGAAAGCAAGAATAAATGAGTATATAAATAAGTATTGGAATATTTTAATAAAAGTTGATAAACAATCAAATATTAAAGTATTTATGGAAGATATGTTATTAGAGATTAAGGAAATTTTATCTACATTTGGATTTATAAATATCTATGATGGGTATCAAAGTATTGCTGAAATTTGGAAGAACTCCTTAAAAGGGGATTTAGAAATAATATCCCTTAGTGATTTCTATACTGCAGCACGTACAAGGGAACCTTATATGGTTGTTAAAGGCTCAGGTAATAATAGAAGAGAAGAACAGGATGGTTGGATAAGTAGTTTAATCCCAAATAAACTACTTATTAAACGACTATATGGTCTTGAGGCTTCAAATATTGAAAATCTAAAACAAGAAGTATCAGGAATGGAAATGAGATTAGAAGAATTAGTTGAAGCTGCAAAAGTTGAAGATTCTGGCGAATATGAAATATTATATGAATGTCTTACAAAAAATAATGATGGTGATCCAGGAAATTCTTTTGTTAGTAAAGCTATTAAAGATGAACTTAAGAAATATAAGAGAGATACAGATAGATACAAATTGTTAAAAGATATAGATGATCTAATGTCCAATAGGTTACTAATTAATAAAGAAATACGAGAGAAGGAAAAAGAACTTAAAGAATTGGTTCAAGAACGCATTCTCGTACTAACAGAAGAAGAAATTGATGCCTTAGTTTATGAAAAGTGGTTTGGTAGCTTAATAGGAGAGATGATTGATTTAATTGAAAAACCATTGAAGAAGGAATTAGAAATCTTGAGATTACTAGATAATCGTTATAAATCCACTTTAAATGATTTAGATAGGGAATATATTGAGCTGGAAGCTAGTTTTGAAAGTTTATTATCTGAGTTGGTGAGAATATGATAGATAATAAATTAATACCTAAAAAACGATTTAAAGAGTTTGAAAATGGTGAAGCTTGGGAACAGTGTAAGCTAGGGGAGGTTATAAAAGGATTATATAATGGACAAACTCCATCACGATTTAGAGATGATTTTTGGAATGGTGATATTAATTGGCTGTCAAGTGGAGAACTAAATCGTTCGGTAATAAGAGTGACAAGTGAAAAAATAACAAAGTCTGGACAAAATAACAAAAATTTATGCGTTATTCCTCAAAATACTTTTGTTATGGCGATAACTGGGTTAGAAGCTGCTGGAACTAGAGGGAACTGCGGAATTCTTGGAATAGACACAACCTTGAATCAGTCATGCATGGCAGTGTTTCCCGATGAAAAGTTATTGACAACACAGTTTTTATTTCAATGGTATAAGACGGTCGGAGAAGACTATGGTATTCGATTTACCCAAGGAACAAAACAACAAAGTTATAATGCAGAAACTATAAAAAATCTTGATATATATTTACCAAAGGTGGAAGAACAAAAACAAATTGGCACCTTTTTCAATAACCTCGACAACCTTATAATTCTTCATAAGCGTAAGCTTGAAAAAATTAAAGACTTAAAATCAGCATATCTTTTAGAAATGTTTCCTGAAGAAGGGGAAAAATTTCCGAAACGAAGATTTGCTGGTTTTACTGACCCATGGGAACAACGTAAGTTAGCAGAGATGAGCAATTCTATTGAATATGGGTTGAATGCAGCAGCGACAGAATTTGACGGAGAAAACAAGTATATACGGATAACTGATATAGATGATGAATCAAGAAGGTTTCTTGATTCAGATTTGACTTCCCCCAATGTGGATATTAATAATGCAGATAATTATAAATTGAAAATTGGAGATATTCTTTTTGCGCGAACAGGTGCCAGTGTTGGAAAGTCTTATATTTACAAGGAATATGATGGGTTGGTGTATTATGCAGGGTTTTTGATAAGGGCAAGAATTAAACCAGAATATGATGCAGAATTCGTATTTCAGAGTACATTAACCAATAGATATAATAAGTACATTAGCATAACTTCACAGCGTTCTGGTCAACCTGGAGTTAATGCACAAGAGTATGCAGAATTTAATTTGAGAGTTCCAAAATATGAGGAGCAATTTAAAATTGGTAGCTTTTTTAACAATTTAGACAACCTAATAACCCTTCATCAGCGTAAATTAGAAAAGTTAGAAAATATTAAAATCGCTTACTTAAATGAAATGTTTGTGTAAGAAGGGAGGTATTCTGTGGGAAACTATAATAAAACTTCAACGGAACGAAATTTTCAAGAAAGATTTGTTAGAGAATTAGAAAAATACAAATGGGTAGCTCCGGATTATTTAGATGGAAACAAGCAAAAAGTAACAGTAGATGATTTAATTAATCATTGGAGGTCTGAACTTAATCGTATTAATACTGATCAATTGGAGGGTGTGGAACTTACGGATGGTGAATTTGCACAGGTAATGTCAAAGATAAGTCAAATAGACAATAGTTTTGAAGCTGCAAAAATACTTGCTATGGAAGGAGCTACGGGTAAAATAGATGGTATTTATCGAGATGATAATCCTAAAGTCACAAGAAAGCAAATAACACTTACTATCTTTAAAAAGGCTGAAGTAAGGGGTGGAGATTCAAGTTACAAAATAGCTAGAGAAATTACTACATCAAATGATAATAGATTCGATATTGTACTTTTAATTAATGGATTACCATTAATAAACATTGAACAGAAACGTGCTGATAAAACATTAGATGAAGCATTTGGACAGTTTAAAAGATACTATAGAGACGGAGAATATGTAAATAACTTTATGGTATTTTCTCAGATGATGGTAATTACATCAGAAGTAGCAACAAGATATTTTGCAACTCCAAAGTCTATCAATGACTTTAATTTAAGTTTTGTATTTGGATGGGCAGATAAAAATAATAAACCTATTAATAATTGGCAAGATATAGTAGCTTATTTTTTAATGATACCTATGGCACATCAGTTAGTAGGAGATTATTTAATCATAGATGAATCAGAAGAAGAGGAAAGTAGAAGACATATGATTATGCGTCCTTATCAGGTTTATGCACTCCAAGCAGTAGAAGGTGCAGCATTTGGATGGGATAACGATGATAAAATTCCACACAGCGGTTATGTTTGGCATACTACTGGTTCAGGTAAGACAATTACAAGTTTTAAAACGGCTCTATTTTTATCAACCCGTGGAGGTTTTGATAAAGTGGTTTTCTTAGTAGACCGAAGAGAATTGGATAAGAAAACTAGCGAAAATTTTAAGTCCTATGCATCATATGAGCCTGTATCAGTAGATGATACAAAACATACTTATCAATTAAGAAAGCAGTTATTATACCCTAAAAAAGGTATAGTAGTAACCACTACTTTTAAGCTAAATACTTTGGTTAAAGATTTAGTAGAAGCAAAGGATTATGGTCTTTCTAATAAGAGAATAATTTTTATAGTAGATGAAGCTCATAGAACTACCATGGGACAAATGATGGGAAAAATAAAAAGTTACTTTAAAAAGAATAGTCTGCTTTATGGGTTTACAGGTACACCTTTATTTGATGAAAATGAAGTTACAGGAATGGTTAATGAAAAAAGTGAAGTTATAGACACAACAGAAAAATTATTTGGACCAGAACTTCATAAATATACCATAGATGAAGCAATATCTGATGGAAATGTTTTAGGATTTCATGTTGATTATATCAATACTGGAGAATTTTTAAACCATGAAGATTTGCGTGAGCAAATAAAAGAGCAAATAGCACAAGAAAAACCAGATATGGCAATTCGCGAAATTGAGCGTTTGGTACAACAATGGAGTGATGCTGAGGTTGAAAAGGAAGCATCTAAAAGGAAAATTCTTATTTATCAAGATGAAACTCATATACCACAGGTTGTTAAAGAAATACTTTCTAATTGGGAATACCAATCTCAATCCAGATGTTTTAATGCAATTTTAACAGTCGCATATAAGGACCGAGTTATTGCATATTATAATGAATTTAAAAGACAATTAGAGGGACAGGCAGATAAAATAAATATAGCTATGACATTTAGCTTTGGAAATGAGAATGATATAGATAACATTCCAACTGAAGTAATTAAGGGTATGTTTAAAGACTATTCTATGTTTACTGGTATAGAATTTATATGTGGGGATAAAAAAAGAGGAGAAGATGCTTATTTTGAAGATATAGTTGCCCGGGGTACTCGTGGTGGAAGTGGGCGTAATAAAAAGAATATAGACCTTATTATTGTTGCAGATCAACTCTTAACAGGATATGACTCTAAATTCTTAAATACGTTATATGTGGATAGATCTCTGAAATTACAAGGATTGATTCAAGCTTACTCACGTACTAACCGTATATATGGCAAGAATAAAGAATTTGGAACAATTATTAATTTTAAATATCCTAAAATTACTGAAGAATTAGTAAACAAAGCTTTAAAACTCTATGGAAGTGGAGGGACAAGTAGTAAAGTTATAGTTGAACACTATGAAACTGCGGTAGAAAAATTTGCTTTAAAAATTCAAGAAATGATAAAAACTTTAGCTAATCCTACAGCTTGGGAAGAATTAAAAACAAATGATGAAGCAAAAGAATTATTTATTTTATCATTTAGAGATGCAAACGATCAATTAAGGCTAGTTATGCAATATTATGAGTTTCAATGGGATGATGACTCTTTTGGTATAGATGAGCATACATGGCTGAAATATGTAGGAGCTTATAGAAATTTAACATTTAAAGAAGTGGATCCACCAGAAGATGAACCTGTTATTCCTTTAGTTGGAAAAGCAAAACTATCAGGAACTCAAGTTATAGATGCAAATCATATTCTAAGTTTAATTGGTTTAAAAATTAAAAATGATAAAGGAATTAAAACAGTAGACAGTGAAACTTTAAGAATAATATATGAGGAAATTCAGGAATTGAGCGATATGGGTGAGGATGAACAAGCAAAATTATTAAAAGAATTTGTAGAAACAGAATTAGTTCCTGGCAAGTTAACAGGCGACTTAAGTTTTGATGAATCATTTGGTGATTGGAAACAAGAAAAAATAAAAAAAGAAGTAGAAAGTTTTGCTAAGACTTGGGGAATAAATGAAGCCTTGTTATTTAAATCATTAAACCACTTTTCTATAGTTAAAAAAGAAGTTATACCTTACATTGATGAGTTGCAGAAAAGTGTTGATTTCAGTGTAGCCACAAATCAAGAGGCAGGAAATCAATTAAAGCATATGATGACCTTAATAAATAAAGCTTTGCCAGATTGGTTTGTAGAGATTAAGCAAAAATATACTTAAATGATTGAAAATAGAACCTTTTATTTTACAAATCTCTTTTAATTATTTTTTTAAAGGGATTTGTAAAGGGGATATTAAAAACTGTGTACTATTAAAATAATGTATTGTTTTTGTCAAAAAATGCTAATTTTATATTATTTTATTTTCCAAGTTTTCAATTTAAATTTAATTTATGGTTAAAGAGGTGATAATATGTCTATACCAAAATATTATGAAATACACAAACCGTTTTTAGAATATCTAAAAGATGGTCAGGCTCACACATTAAAAGAATTAAAACAATTTATAAGCAATTATTTTAAACTTACTGAAATCGAACTTGCAGAACTATTACCTAGTGGGAGACAAACTATTTTCACTAACCGTATTGGCTGGGCTCGTACATATCTGAAAAAGGCGGGGTTGCTTGACAGCCCTGCAAGAGCTACATTCGTTATTACTCAGCAAGGATTGGATGTTTTAAAAGAAAATCCAGATGTAATCGATAGTGAATATTTAATTAAGTTCGATAGCTTTAGAGAATTTTCAAAACTTTCTACTTCAGTGAATGATATACAAACAATTGAAAACATAGATAAGGATACTCCTGATGACAGATTAGAAGAATCATTTCGAAAAATTAATGATAGTTTAGCTGATGATATTCTAGTAGAGGTTGTAAAACTGGCGCCAATTGCTTTTGAGCAAATGGTGATAGATTTGCTTTCAAAAATGGGATACGGAGCATTTGAGAATTCGGGTCATACAACTGCTATTACAGGTGATGAAGGTATCGATGGAATTATAATGGAAGACAAGCTTGGATTTAATTTAATTTATATTCAAACAAAAAAATGGGATTTAAAGAGTACCGTTGGGAGGCCAGATATACAGAGCTTTGTGGGTGCTATCTCAGGTAAAGGGGGAAAAGGTCTATTTGTTACCACTGCTAGATTCTCTAAACAAGCGGTAGAATATGCCAAATACCAGCATATTATTTTGATTGATGGTGAAAAATTATCAAAGCTTATGATTGAACATAATTTTGGTGTAAGTGTTAAGAAAATCTTTGAGATTAAAGCAATCGATACAGATGTATTTAATGATTATTTAGATTTATAAAAAATAGAAAAGGAGAGGTTGTATAATATGAAATATTTTGATTTTCGAAAAAGCTACGCAGAAAATATAGATGAAGATGACGTTGAAAGAGATAAGAAAGCTTTGGAAAAAACAATCATGTCAATTGCTTTACAATAAAAGGAATCTATTGTAAATAGATTCTATGAGATTAGTGATATTGGCTGCATCGAAGCAGAAGAGCGACTTGTAAATATTGTAAAAGAGGCCGAGTGGCTATACGGATATGGCTTTTTCATTGGATGTATTTCAGTAGTTGGATTAGTCAGTGAAGAGTTTTCTAAAATATTAGCTGAAAAGCATCATATATCAAAAAATAGCACACTCAATCCGGATGCCAGAATTCATAGGTTGAAATCAGAACATATTATTAGTGAAGAAATTGCAATCCTGTCAGTTGCCTCATACTTTCAATTGTGCATGTATTCTTTAATATTACAGGGTATATTAATTCCTCACTTAAATAGTTTGTATAACTTTCTTTTCTTGGATCATTTATCTTCCCTAAATCATTAATTAAGTTAGGGAAAAAGTGATATTGCATTTTTACAAAATCAATTATTCCTTTATCTTTTTCCCTTAATATTTTCTTTTTAATTCTAGTTAACTGGTTACTCATGATAAAATTGTCCTTTGCGTAAACTTTTTTATTTATTTTATCATATTTCTCCGGCTCTTTCTGTGTTTTCAATAAATTTTATTGCGTAAAGTTTTTATTCCTCACTACTGTTTTTATTTTATTAATAAATCTATCTTTGACTATAGGAGTAATTATATACTTATTTTCTTTTAATAATAGTCTTTTACATTCGAAGGGACCTGAAATTCGTAAAAAAACATATGGAAGAATGTATACCATAAAGGGTGAAATGAATGAAGATATATATATAACTATGGACAACCTGGTGAATAATGAAAAAATGCCAGAAATTGAATTTTCATATTTCTCTGGAATGGCTGAAATTGGTAATAAAAAAGGAAAGGTTACTGCCGTGAAGCTTTTTAAGGATGAATTGAGGGGATATTACTATGACGAAAAGTATGATATTGAAAAATCCGGAAAAGCGGCTCTGGCAACAGATGTTTATATAAACTTAAATTATGGAACCAATTTTAATGAAAATACCAAAAATATAAATATCAACGGAAAAAGCTATACCGTCGAATATACGCGGAATCAGTTTTCAGACGGAATGGAAGCAATGGCAGGAGGAGTTCTTGTCAGAGTTTCATATGATGATTTTGTTAGCAATATCAGGCCTGTAAGCGAAGTTATTATTATTTTCAATGAAAGGCTTGATAATAAACAGGAAAAAATATTCCGAGATGAAATCCGGAAGCTGAACAATGTAACGGAAATAATTATTCAACCCAAAGAAACCTCAGACCAAAAAAATTATAAAATCGAAATGGTAATAGACACAGTT
>SWCH01001793.1_pt2 | contig 17756 bp, 14 predicted proteins | sample 4690051 | NCBI WGS metagenome assembly SWCH01 (sample SAMN10267282, study PRJNA491770) | bioreactor metagenome | isolation source: DHS bioreactor inoculated with | place: Japan: off Shimokita Peninsula | reverse complement strand
GATGATGTATTTATTATTGGTGGAGGAAAGATTTACAATGAACTCTATCCATACTGTGAAGAGGCATATATTACAAGGGTTAATGCAACTGCTAAGGCAGATACATATTTACACAATTTTGACGAGGATGAAAATTGGAAATTAGTTTTTAAATCAGAAAAGCACATAAACAATGGAATAGAATTTACATTTAATACATATAAAAATATGAAACCAATAGAAAAGTAGAAATTAATGGGTTAGCATATTATGCTAACCCTAAAACATAGAATATATCTATTCTAGGATTTGAAAACGTTACTAATTGGAGATGATTTTATTAATAAATTAAAGACTACGTTAACAGCTGCTATATGCATAGCACTTGCAGCACAAATAAACTTTCAATTATTTGCACCTGGATTTATGATATCGTTAGCTCCTATTTTATTGCCTATAATGCTGTATTTTAACAGAGATTATAACCCTGTAATTATAGCCTTTTCAGCAGGAATTATATCTTCTTTATACAGAGGGCTTATATTATTTGTCAGTAGTAATATAGATAATATCTTTGAAGTTATTTATGCTGATGCGCTGTTTTATTTTGCGTATGGAATTTTGTTTCTTTTTCTATATGGGAATAAATCTAAATCAACACTTACGAACTTTTTTGCGGCAACAGTTATAAGTGACTATTTTTCAAATTTATTAGAAGTAAGCGTCATGCTGCATTTTAGAAATTTTAAATTTGAAATTTTTCAAACTCTGATTATTGTTGCTTTTATAAGAGCTACTATTGCAGTCTTTGTTATTCTTTTATCAAGATATTATAATTTTTTACTAAGGCGAGAAGAACATGAAGAAAGATATAGAAAGCTTATTATGATTACTTCAAATGTAAAAAGTGAAATTTATTTTATGAATAAAAATAATCTTCAAATTGAAGATGTTATGAAAAAGGCATATTATTTGTACAAGGCTTTGTCATTAAAGGAATACCCTGAAAATCTAAGAGTAACATCTTTAGATGTAGCAAAAGATGTTCATGAAATCAAAAAAGATTATATAAGTATAATCAAGGGTTTAGAAGAACAATTTAATGATAAAAATGATAGTGTTCAAATGAATATTAAAGACCTTATTAGTATTGTAAGTGATGAAGTTAAAGAGTACATCAGAAGCAATAAATTGAATATTTACGTTGACTTCAAAATTCATAATAATTTTAATGTAGCAAATCACTACTATCTTGTCACAATTTTAAGGAATCTAATACATAACAGCATTGAAGCAAAAGAGAATAATAAAACTGAATATATAAATGTTGATATTTGTAAACAAGGTAATGATTACCTTTTTATTGTATCTGATAATGGGACAGGTATTAGAACAGAAGATATAAACTACATATTTAATGCCGGATTTTCTACTAAGTTTAAAGAGGAAACAGGAGATATTTGCCGAGGAATAGGCTTGGCGCATGTTAAGGGTATAGTTGATGATGTTTTTAAAGGTACAATTACAGTTGAATCACAAGTTGGGATAGGTACTAAATTTACTGTTAAAATAAATCAAGATGAAATGGAGCGTGTTTCCGAATGAAATTTTATATTGTAGATGATGATATAAATGTTATAAGGATTTTGAGCAATGTTATTGAAAAAAACAATTCATTTGAGATAGTAGGAAGTGCTACTAACGGTGAAAAAGCTTTTAAAGAAATTATTGTAATGAAACCAAATATAGTGCTTGTAGATTTACTTATGCCAATAATGGACGGAAATACTCTAGTAAAGGAACTTAAAGCTATTAATCCACAACTTTCATTTATTATGATATCACAAGTTTTAGACAGTCAGCTTCGTTCAGAGTCATATGAATCTGGAATTGAATTTTTTATTACAAAGCCTATAAATAAAATAGAAGTGGAAAGAGTTGTTTCAAGGGTTGCAGAAAAAATAGAGTTAGATAATACATTATACAATATCAAAAAAATATTTCAAGCTACAGAGAAGCAAGATAGATGTCAAAATGAACAATATATTGTAAAAATAAAAAATGTTTTAGGTACTTTAGGTATGCTTGGAGAAAAGGGTACAAATGACATAATTAAAATTACTTTATACCTTCTCGAAAACGATATTAGTTTTATTGATTATGATTTTGTTTCTTTAGAAAATAGATTTGGAGAAAGTACTCGAATTGTAAAACAAAGAGTAAGAAGAGCAGTAAAAAATGGACTCACTAATATTGCAAACTTAGGAGTTAATGATTACAGCAATGATATTTTTCATGTTTATGCAAATATTCTATTTGATTTCTCAAGTGTTAAAGCAGAGATGGATTGGATTACAGGAAAGAAAACCGGCAGGGGAAAAATTTCTCTAAATAAATTTTTTGAAGGTCTGATTCATATATGTCAAACTGAGTAATCAGTTGATGCATAGCAAAAAAATAAAGTTAAAAAAGAAAAAACAGATATAATTTTATCTATTTTTTCTTTTTTTTGATTTCTTTTGATTTTTTTTTGAAAACGTTACATATATTAAATATATGGAAATATTTTGTTTCTATATTTAATAAAATATTTAAGAAATAAAATCAGGAGGGTAGTATTTATGAGAAAAAAAGTATTATCATTAGTTAGCGTACTGCTTGTTTTCACGCTGATGTTAACGGGCTGTGGAGGAAGTGGAAGTGCATCCGGTACATCAAGTGATGTAATTAAAATTGGTTGGATAGGATCTTTAACAGGAGACCAGGCAGTTTGGGGAACATGTGAAAGTAACACTATCAAGATGCTAATCGAGCAAGTTAATGCTGATGGTGGGATTTTAGGAAAGCAAGTTGAAGGCATATACTATGACACAAAAGGTGATGCGGCTGAAGCTGTTAACGCAGTTAAGAGATTGATATCACAAGATAATGTTGTTGCAATTCTAGGACCTAATGCCAGCGGACAGGCATTGGCTATTTCTTCTGTTCTAGATCAGTACAAGGTATCTGATATAGCTACTGTTGCTACAAATCCTAAAGTTACAGTTAACGATGATGGAACAGTAAAAAATTATAACTTTAGAGTATGTTTTATCGACCCATATCAGGGTGCGGTTGCTGCCGGATATGCATATGATAAGCTTGGACTTAAAAATGCAGCTATATTATATGATGTAGCAAGTGATTATTCTCAAGGCTTTACTGAATTTTTTGAGAAAACATTTACAGATAAAGGTGGAAAAATTGTTGCCAAAGAAGGATTTAAAGAAGGTGATGTAGACTTTAGACCACAATTGAGTAAAATTAAAGAAGCTAATCCAGATGTTATATTGATGCCTTATTACTATAAAGAAGTTGCATTGAGTGCTAATCAAGCAAGAGATCTTGGTATAACAGCTACTTTAATGGGTGGAGATGGATGGCCATCAGATCAGCTTATGACAATGGCAAAAGATGCTATTGAGGGAAGTTACATTGTAAACCACTTAGATTTTAATGATCCAGAAGTTAAACCTTTGCAAGATGCATACAAAGCTAAATATAATTTACCAATGGAATTAAACGGATATATGGCACATGATGCATTCTTATTGTTAAAAGCAGCAATAAATGACGCTAATAGTGCTGAACCTGAAAAAATAACAGAATCCTTGACAAAAGTTTCTGTAGAAGGTGTTACAGGAACAATAAAAATTAGCCCTGACACTCATAACCCAGATGGAAAAGAAGCTGCTATAGTAAGAATAGAAGACGGAGACTACATATTCCAAGAAAAATATGGAGTTAAATAATAAAAATTAAACTTAAGGCGGGGTTACCCGCCTTTGTTTAAATAATGAATAATGACAGGAGGTAAAATATTGAGCTATTTATTACAACAAATTATAAATGGATTGTCAATAGGTAGTGTTTATGCACTCATGGCAGTCGGATACTCTCTCGTATACAGTATATTGAACTTTTCTAATTTCGCTCACGGTGGAGTTATTATGATTGGTGCATATATAGGATACTTTTGTCTGACTATGTTAAAGGTACCATTTTATATTGCGTTTATATTATCAGCTCTGGGAGCAGGTTTATTGGCAGTTAGTATGGAAAGAGTAGTATATAGACCTTTAAGGAAAAGAAATGCACCATTTTTATATTTTATTATTTCTGCTATGGGTGCATCAATATTTTTAGAAAATATAGTAATTGCAAGTCCTATTGGTCCCACATTTAGAACATATCCACCAATTTTTTCAACTTCTCCCATAATGCTGGGTCCTGTAGCTCTTGGCAGAATTGATTTGCTAATGTTCATAATATCGGCAATTAGCTTGATAGCATTAATTTACATAATTGAAAAAACTAAAATAGGTTTATCAATCAGGGCTACATCATATAGTGTTAAGGGAAGTACTTTGATGGGTGTAAATGTAGACCAAGTTATTTTCATAATTTTTGTTATGGGCGGAGTTTTAGCAGGAGTAGCCGGAATGCTTTTTGGAATGAAGTACACCGTGTACCCTCAAATAGGTAATATTACTACAAAATCATTTATTGCAGCAGTATTTGGCGGACTAGGGAGCTTGCCCGGTGCAGTATTTGGTTCGATACTTCTTGGAATAATAGAAACTATGACATCAGGATATTTTTCATCACAATATAGAGATTTGATAGCATTTGCTCTACTAATAGTTGTTTTAGTATTTAAACCTACCGGATTGATGGGCAAATCTACCGAAGACAAGGCATAGGAGGGATGATATGAGTTGGATTTATATTTCAGGAATACTTATTCTTTCGGGAATAAATTTATTAACAGTGTTAGGATTATCCCTTTTAACAGGTTTCACAGGATTGTTCTCCTTTGGTCATGCAGGGTTTATGGCTATTGGTGCATATATATCTGCAACTGCAACTGTTAAGATGGGAATACCATTTATTCCGGCCTTATTAGCCGGCGGATGTGGTGCCATGATAGCTGGATTGTTAATTGGAAAATTAACATTGAATTTAAAGGGTGACTATTTTTGTATTGCAACACTTGGCTTTGGAGAAGCCATAAGACTTATATTAGATAATATTAAATATTTTGGCGGAGCAAGAGGGTTACCTAATATATACCCTCACACAAATTTAATAGTGGTTATTATTATAGATATTATTGCTGTTATAGTTTTAGTATTTATTATTAGATCAAGACATGGAAGAAACATGGTAGCAATTAGAGAAGAAGAAATGGCATCACAAGTAATAGGTATAGATGTATTTAAATATAAACTAATATCACTTGTTATAAGCGCTCTTTATGCAGGTATTGCAGGAGGGTTATTAGCACATTATCTTGGATATATACAGCCTTTAATGTTCAAGATGATTAAATCTACAGAACTTACCATAATAGTTATATTTGGCGGACTTGGAAGTGTGTCAGGAAGCGTGGTTGGAGCAATATTATTGACCTTCTTGCCTGAAATATTGAGGAGTTTCTATGAATGGAGGCTTGTTGTTTATGGAGCTGCCGTAATTTTAATAATGATTACCAGACCACAGGGGCTTATGGGCGGAAAGGAATTTACCTTTAAAGGTATCGTAAGAATATTTAAAAAAATTACAAATAAAAATAAAAAAGAGGGGGTAAAGCTATGAGTGTACTTTCTCTAAAAAATGTTACAAAAAAATTCGGAGGATTAACTGCTGTTGGAAATGTCAGCTTTGACATTGAAGAAGGTGAAATATTTGGTTTAATAGGCCCTAATGGAGCAGGTAAAACTACAATTTTTAACTTAATAACAGCTATTTATAATCTGACAGATGGGGAAATAACCTTTTATGGACAAAAGTTGGAAAAACTAAAGCCTTTTCAGATTGCTAATATGGGGATAACAAGAACATTCCAAAATATTAGGTTGTTTAAAAAGCTTAGTACATATGACAATGTATTAACAGCATGTCACAAATCAGCAGATTACAGTATATTTAGTTCTATTATAAGGGTTGGCAAATTTAAAAAACAAGAAAAAGATTTAAATGAAAAAACTGTTGAATTATTAAAACTTATGGGTCTATGGGAATACAAAGATATGGTTGCATCAAATTTACCGTATGGACTTCAAAGAAAGCTTGAAATAGCAAGAGCGTTAGCACTTAACCCAAAACTTTTATTACTTGATGAACCTGCAGCAGGAATGAATCCGGAGGAAACAATACAGCTAATGGAATTAATTAGAGAAATAAGAGATAAATTTAAATTAACAGTATTGATAATAGAACATCATATGGATTTAATAATGGGAGTTTGTGATGAAATATTTGTTCTTAATTTTGGTATTCCGTTAGCACAAGGGACTCCGATGGAAATACAAGGTAACAAAAGTGTTATAGAAGCTTACCTTGGAAAAGAGGAGGAAAATTATGCTGAAGGTCAATAATTTAAATGTTTTTTATGGTGGAATACATGCTTTAAAAGGCGTTACAATAGATGTGGAAAAAGGTAAAATAGTATCTATTATAGGATCAAATGGTGCAGGTAAATCTACACTTATAAATGCAATATCCGGTGTTGTAAAATATAAAAATGGTGATGTTTTATATAAAGATGAAAAGCTGCCTAAACAGACACATAAAATAGTAAAATCAGGGATTTGTCAAGTACCAGAAGGAAGGATAATATTTGCTAATTTAACTGTAACTGAAAATTTACAAATGGGAGCTTTTTTAAGGAATGACAAACAAGGAATACAAAAAGATATGAAAAGGGTGTTTGAGTTGTTTCCAAGATTAAAAGAAAGGGAAACTCAAATAGCAGGAACTCTTTCAGGTGGAGAACAGCAGATGTTAGCAATGGGAAGAGGCTTAATGTCTAATCCGGACTTGATTTTGCTGGATGAACCTTCTTTAGGTCTTGCACCGCTTTTAATTAACACTATATTTGATATTATACTTGAAATAAAGGATATGGGAAAAACTATACTGTTAGTTGAACAAAATGCATTTAAGGCATTATCTATATCAGATACTGCTTATGTATTGGAGCAAGGTACAATAACTGCTCAAGGAGATGCGAAAATTCTTATTAAAGATGAAAAAATACAAGAAGCGTATCTTGGAAAGAAAAAAGTTGAAATAAAATAAATTATAAAAACCTCTATATTGTTTGATATGCTCCCCTTGTAGTATACAGTTTTATTAATAAAACTGTATACTACAAGGGGAGCATATTTTTATGTATAGAGGTTTTTTACATAATAAAAGAAAAAAATGTATAAAAATTATAAAATAAAGCTTGATTAATTCTATATGAATGGTAAAATAAGAACTATATTATTTTTAAGGGGACATATCAGATGGAGTTAATTAGGACAGAAATTAAAGACAAAAAGAGAATTGTTATAAAAGTTGGAACATCAACTCTTACACATTGCACAGGAAGTCTTAATTTAAGAATTATGGATAAATTGGCAATGGTACTAAGCGATATTAAAAAAAATGACACGGAAATTATTTTAGTAACATCTGGCTCAATTACTGCCGGTGTATCTAAATTAGGTTTAAATGAAAGACCTAAATCTGTAAAAGAAAGACAGGCTGCGGCTTCTGTAGGACAATGCGAGCTTATGTTTACTTATGATAAACTTTTTTCGCAATATGGTCAAATGGTTTCACAAATTCTTTTGACCAAAGCAATAACAGATAATGATTTATATAGAAACAATATAATCAATACATTTGAAACTCTTTTAACATATGGCGTTATTCCAATTGTAAACGAAAATGATACTGTTGCAGTAGATGAACTTGTATATGGAGATAATGACACATTATCTGCCATTACAGCAAAACTGGTAAATGCTCAGATGCTTATAATATTAAGTGATATAGATGGTTTTTATGATAAAAACCCTCAGGTGAATGAAAATGCAAACTTAGTATCTGTAGTAGAAGAAATCACATCAGAAATCGAAAAATCAGCAGGAGATTCACAAAGCTTAGTTGGAACAGGCGGCATGGCAACAAAAATATCTGCTGCTAAAATTGCAGTTAACTCTGGAATTGATATGGTTATTTGTAATGGTAAACATCCGGAATCGCTGTATGATATACTTGAAGGTAAACAAGTTGGAACTATATTTATGGGAAAGAAGGTTAAATCAATATGAATGAATTAATTACAAAAGGTAAAAACTCTAAAGCTGCATCATATCAGCTTATGAATATTTCTACAGAAATAAAAAATAAAGCATTAAAAAGAATATCCGATAATTTAATTTCTCACTCTGCAGAAATTATAGAGAAAAATCAAATAGATATTACAAATTCAAGAAATAGTGGAATGAGTGAATCTATGATTGATAGGCTAATGTTAAATGAAGATAGGATCAAGTCTATTGCAGAAGGCGTCAGCAAAATAGCAGACCTTGATGATCCGGTTGGAGAGGTTTTACATATGTTTAAAAGACCAAATGGTCTTGTAATAGGTCAAAAAAGAGTACCTTTAGGGGTAATAGGAATAATTTATGAATCAAGACCAAATGTAACTGTCGATGCAGCTGCACTTTGCCTTAAATCATCCAATTCAGTAATGTTGAGGGGTTCAAAAGATTCTATTAATTCTAATAAAGAAATTGTTAAAATACTCAAGTTATCATTAAAGGAATCAGGTATAAATGAAGGTGCTATAGAAATTATTGAAGATACTTCTAGAGAAACAGAGGAAGGATTTATGAAGTTAAATGAATATCTAAATGTATTAATACCAAGAGGAGGCGCGGGACTTATTAAAGCAGCAGTTGAAAATGCCACTGTTCCTGTTATCCAAACCGGAACGGGGAATTGCCATATATTTGTTGATGAATATGCAAACCTTGATATGGCATATGATATACTAATTAATGCAAAAACCTCAAGAGTATCCGTATGTAACGCTTGTGAAAGCCTTTTGGTTCATAGGAATATTAAAGATAAATTTTTGCCTGAAGCTATAAAAAAACTAAAAGAAAAAAATGTTGAAATAAGAGGATGCGAAGAAACAATAAAAATATGCAAGGATGTAATTTTAGCGACGGATGTAGATTATGGCAAGGAATTTCTTGACTATGTAATTTCTGTTAAAGTCGTAGATGATTTAAATATGGCAGTTGAACATATAAACAAATATGGAACAGGACATTCTGAGTCAATAATAACAGAAAGTTACACTAATTCACAAAGGTTTTTAAATGAAGTTGATGCGGCAGCAGTTTATGTAAATGCATCAACAAGGTTTACAGATGGTTTTGAATTTGGGTTTGGAGCAGAGATAGGTATCAGTACTCAAAAAATTCATGCCAGAGGGCCTATGGGGTTAAAAGAGCTTACCACCACAAAATATATAATATATGGAAATGGTCAAATAAGATAAATCAAGTAAATAGTAATTTAATTCCAATTAGATTGCATCCAAAGTTCCAGCCCCCGATGTTTAGATGCAGCTGAACTAGTTACTATAACTAAATAATAGTTCAGAAGGTTACATATTTTACATAATTTCTATTCTTAGTTGATAAGAATGGACGCTTATAGTATAATATTACTAAATACAATTTATATAATACTAAGTTCCCAAATATATGTATAACATTAAGGGTAGTAAGAAAAATTGTGTTAGTTAAGGGGGAAATCTATGAATAAAAATAACATTAAAAATGCAGTAATTGTGTTAGCTTTTATAATGATAACAATAAATTTTTTTAATATCTACAATATGAAAAAAGAATTAAAATATTTAAGAAATGATAACTCAAGTTTTGAAAATAATATACAAAACAGCATTAGAGATATTCAATATGCATATAGAAATGTGGAAGAGTTAATAAAAAAGGATCAAAGTATCTTTTTAACAACATCTGTTGATTTTAAATTACAAGATAACAAACTTGCAGTTACAATGCAGGCTTTTCCAAAAGAAATATCTAATACTGAAAAGCTTGTTGCTAAAATAACAGCAGATGGTAAAGTTTATGAGCAAGAAGCGGATGAAAATAATCAAGCAGTTATACTAGTGGATATAGCGGAAACCATAAAGCCTATGTTCATTATTAAATCTGATGCTGGATTAAGACAAGAATCATTGGACGAACTATATACCAGTGATATTTTTACTGTCAGAGTTTTCAGCGAATGGGATAATGAATCCGAAACTCTTGAGGATAAGATGATTCTCAACTTATGGATTACATCTAATGAAAATACATTGCCTTTTACTAAAAATGATATTGAAAAGGCTGAATTTATAATTACAGACATAGGTATCCTTGAAGAACAAAATTCTAATAATGGTGATGTAAAAGCTTCAAGTTCAACTATGGCAGCCCCTGTTGAAGGAAAAGCAGAAGATTACTTTAATAAGTTGCAAGGAGATAGAATACCTGCAACTAAACTGCCAGGAGAAGAAAAATACGTAGCAGGATATAGTGCTGATTTTTCTGAATATTTAAATAGCGAATCAGGTAAAAACTATGAAATATATTTTAATCTCACAACAAAAGATGGAATGCAATATATAACTCCATATAACTCTGTTGCTTCGTTCAGTGTTTACAAAGGCGGCAGAAGCTCAAGCAGCGGCAGCGAAATTCTTAGACCAATATTCAAATAGATATATATTTCTTATAATACTTATATAAAATTAAGGAGGTATAAAATTTTGACTGTCTTTTTACTTTTGGTGTCAATTGTTATTTTTGCATGTGTTATATGCTACAAAATATCCAGCAGGATTGGTATGCCAATGCTTCTTGCTTTTATCCTCCTAGGTATGATATTTGGTTCTGATGGAATTGTTAAGATTCCTTTTGAAAATTATACATTCGCTGAACAAATCTGTTCTGTTGCATTAATTTTTATTATGTTTTATGGAGGATTCGGCACAAAGTGGAATGAAGCGAAACCGGTTGCATTGAAATCTATCATTTTATCAACTTTAGGAACAGTTATAACTGCAATATTAGTAGGTCTGTTTTGCCATTATGCCTTAAAAATTGCACTTTTAGAAAGTTTTTTAATTGGATCGGTCATAAGCTCGACAGATGCTGCTTCCGTTTTTTCAATACTTCGTTCAAAACGCTTAAACCTTAGATACAATACTGCTTCACTTCTTGAAATTGAAAGTGGCAGTAACGACCCATTCTCCTATATGCTAACATTAATTGTACTTTCCATGATGAACGGAGATATATCAAGTTTCAGATTTTCATATATGATTTTTGCACAAATTGTTTATGGAATTGTATTTGGTATTGGGATTGCAATATTAACATTATTATTTTTAAAGAAATTCTCAATTTCCTCTTCTGGATTCAGTGCGATTTTTATTGTAGGCGTTGCTATAATAGCATATGCTGCTCCTGCTTTTGTTGGAGGAAACGGATATTTAAGTACATATATTACTGGAATAATTATTGGTAATCGTAGAATTAGCAATAAACTTGAACTTGTTCACTTTTTTGATGGAACAACCGGACTTATGCAGATGTTGCTATTTTTTTTACTTGGACTGCTATCCTTCCCATCTCAATTACCTGATGTTACATTAGTAGCTCTTTGCATAGCTTTATTCCTTACATTTATAGCACGTCCTTTAGCGGTTTTTGCAATCCTTACACCTTTTAAAAGCAATATTAATCAACAGTTGCTTGTGTCCTGGGCAGGTATGAGAGGTGCAGCTTCAATTGTTTTTGCTATTATGGCTGTTATAAATCCAGCAACTACAGATAACGATATCTTTCACATAGTGTTTTTTATAGTTCTTTTTTCAATTTTATTCCAAGGTACACTCATTCCATTTGTAGCCAAAAAACTAAATATGACAGATAGCAAATCAGATGTCATGAAGACATTTAATGATTACATTGATGAGGTTTCAGTGCAATTTATTCAGTTTACGCTGCCATCTTTGCATCATTGGGTTGGGAAGAAAATAAGTGAAATATTACTGCCTCCCGATTCACTTTTTGTACTATTAACTAGAGGGAATGAAAAAATTATACCAAACGGTAAGACCATATTATGTGAAAATGATACAATAATATTAAGTGGTAAAGCTGCTGAAAAAACAAGTGGTGCACAATTGTATGAAAAACGAATTGAAAAAGAAGATAATCTGTCAGGAAAAACAATTACAGATATCTCAACCATTAATCAGCTTGTTGTTTTAATTAAACGAGGTGAAAGAGTTATAATACCAAAGGGAAATACCGTGTTGGCAGAAGATGATATTCTTGTTTTTGCAGAAAATTTAAATATTAAGTAAAAAACTTCAACTTTATATATTTGAAATATCTTTCTTAAAGTTGCTCAAGGATGTATTTTGCAAAAATCAATTTATACAGGTAAATTCCAAAGCCGCAGAAAATGAACATAACACTAATAACACATAAAAAGGACACTGCAAACGCAGTGTTCTTTACTGAAATGTTTAATTTTAAAGATTATATTTCATCACATAAGCTATTATTACTTTTCTTTAAGTTTCAATAAATAATGAGTATATCCCTTTAAAGCATCCTCTGTTTCTTCAAAGGATATAGTTTCCATGGCAACAAAAATACTATCTTTTGTTATATAAAACGCAGGATTTGATAAAATCCCATCTTCTACATACATAATATAATGCTCGATTTCGTTAACATCTAGTTCTTTTTTAATATCATCATAGTCAAATATAAAAATCAGGCCCTCAAAATTTTCAAGATTTTCTCTAGCTAAGTCATCATAATATTTATCGCCATAGTCCTTTATCGTGATAAATTCAAAACCTTCTGATGGATTTTCTCCAAATGTTCCTGAAGTTTCATAGAAGTAACTATCTCCTATTGAAAACTCAACATCTGTGAAAGTATCTGTTACTATTTTTAAGTCATTTTGATATTGTTCTTCGCTTATTGCAGGAGATTTGCGCATATATGCTACTTCATCAAATGTGTATTCTCCATAAAAATCAGCAATGTTTAGAGACGTATTATCTAAAGATTTATTAGAAGATACACACCCTGCTAAAACTAAAATAATGATACATTGAAATATAATTATTATTGTATTCCTTTTATTCATTCTTATCTCCCTTCTTTTATACTTCGTATACGACTTCTTTCATTACTCCATATCCCACTTATGTTAATTATAACACATTTATCCACCTGTTTGTCAAATAAATAGAAAAAGGTATTGCCTCAAAATCTACAGGCAATACCCTAATTATGATTTTAACAAATTATTAAAGTTCTTAGTCTACTCTATAACCTTATTGGTCCTTGTTGTTAATCGCCGCTTGTGCCGCTGCTAATCTTGCTACTGGAACTCTATATGGTGAGCAAGAAACATAACTTAATCCTGTTTTGTGGAAAAATTCTATTGAAGCAGGATCACCACCGTGTTCGCCGCATACGCCCATGTGCATATTTGGTTTTACTTGTTTACCAAGTTTAACTGACATTTCAACTAATTTACCAACTCCAACTTGATCTATGCTTTGGAATGGGTCAACTTCTAGTATGCCGACTTCTTTATAAGCTGAAATGAATTTTCCTGCATCATCTCTGGAATATCCAAATGTCATTTGAGTTAAATCATTAGTTCCAAATGAGTAGAAATCTGCATATTGAGCAATTTCATCTGATGTTACACAAGCTCTTGGGATTTCAATCATAGTACCAATTTGATATTTTAAATCTGAATTTTTTTCTTCTTTTACTTTTTCTGCAGTTTCTATTATTAATTCTCTTAAAACTTCAAGTTCTTCTTTTTTACCTACTAAAGGAACCATTATTTCAGGAACTATATCTATATTTTCTTCTGAAGATACTTCAATTGCCGCTTCAATTATAGCTCTTGCTTGCATTCTTGCAATTTCAGGATAAGTAATAGCAAGCCTGCATCCTCTATGACCAAGCATTGGATTAAATTCCTGTAAGCTATGGATTATATCTTTTAATTTAGAAACCGGAACGTGCATTTCATTAGAAAGCTCAATTATATCTTCTTCATCATGAGGGATGAACTCATGTAGTGGAGGATCAAGAAGTCTGATTGTTGCAGGTCTTGGTCCCATGATTTTATATAACTGTTTAAAGTCATTTTTTTGCATTGGCAATATTTCTTTTAATGCTTCTTCTCTTTGAGTTACATTATCAGAAATTATCATTTTTCTAACAGAGAAAATCCTGCTTTCTTCAAAGAACATGTGTTCAGTTCTGCAAAGACCTATACCTTCTGCACCAAATTTTATTGCAGCACTTGCATCTTTAGGTGTATCAGCATTAGTTCGGATTCCTAATTTTCTAAATTCATCAGCCCACTCCATTAGCTTTCCAAAATTTCCGGAAATAGCAGGTGCAACAGTTTTTATACTTCCTTGATATACATTACCTGTACTTCCATCCAGAGAAATATAATCTCCCTCAGTTAGTGTTAAATCACCAACTACCATAGTTTTTTTGATTTCATCTACATAAACAGTTTCGCAACCTGCAACGCAGCATTTACCCATACCTCTTGCAACAACCGCTGCATGTGATGTCATCCCACCTCTTGAAGTTAAAATACCTTTTGAAGTGTTCATACCTTCGATATCTTCTGGTGATGTTTCTTTTCTTACTAATATAGTAGCTTCTCCTCTTAAAGATGCAGAAACAGAATCTTCAGCTGTGAAATATATTTTTCCGGTAGCTGCTCCAGGTGAAGCAGGAAGACCTACAGCAATTGGAGTAGCATTCTTTAAATCATCAGCATCAAATCTAGGATGTAAAAGCTGATCCAATGATTTAGGTTCTATTCTCATTACAGCTTCTTCTTTGGATATGAGACCTTCTTCCACCATTTCTACAGCAGCCCTCAATGCGGCTTCTGCAGTTCTCTTACCTGACCTTGTTTGGAGCATATAGAGTTTGCCTTGCTCAATCGTAAATTCTATATCCTGCATGTCCCTGTAATGTTGTTCGAGTATATTTGCAATTTCAATGAATTGTGTATATATTTCCGGCATAACTTCATTTAATTTATCTATAGTTAATGGAGTACGAATACCTGCAACAACATCTTCACCTTGAGCATTCATTAAAAATTCTCCAAATACTTTCTTTTCTCCTGTAGAAGGGTTACGAGTAAATGCAACACCTGTACCTGATGTATCACCCATGTTTCCAAATACCATAGATTGAACATTAACAGCAGTACCTATACTGTGTGGGATATCATACAAATTCCTGTATGTAATAGCCCTGGCATTGTTCCATGACCTAAATACTGCTTCAACAGCCATCAACAATTGCTTTTCAGGTTCTTGAGGAAATTCAGTTTTTGTTTCGTCTCTATATATTTTTTTAAATCTTTGAACAATGGCTTTTAAATCTTCTGTAGTTAGCTCAGTATCAAATTTATAGTTATTTTTTTCTTTTATGTCTTCTAGTGCGTGGTCAAATTTGTATTTAGGTATAGATAGAACAACATCTCCAAACATTTGAATAAATCTTCTGTAACTATCATATGCAAAACGAGTATTGCCTGTCTTTTTTGCCATACCTTCTACAGCTATATCTGTAAGGCCTAGGTTAAGTATTGTATCCATCATTCCAGGCATTGAAACAGCTGCACCAGAACGAACGGACACCAATAGAGGATTGCTTTCATCACCAAATTTCTTACCTGTTCGCTCTTCAAGCAATTTAAGGTTTTCTTCTATTTGAGATATTATTTCGTCAGATAATTTTTTGCCTTGTCTGTAAAATTCAGTACATGCTTCTGTTGTAACTGTTAATCCAGGAGGTACCGGAAGACCGATATTAATCATTTCGGATAAGTTAGCACCTTTTCCTCCTAATAGACTTTTTTGTGAAGCACTTCCTTCTTTAAATAAATATACCCATTTTTTACTCATTGTGTCCTCCTATAAAATTAATTAATAATCATTATCATGTGATACAATAGAAGTTATAATGCTTGCAGTTTCTTCTATTGCTTTTGCTGAAACATTTATTATGGGGCACCTAAGCTTTGTAAAAAGTTTATGCGCATAGTCTAATTCAGATAGAATTCTATCCATATTAGCATATGTAGAATTTGATTTCATACCCATATCTTTTAATCTTTCAATACGTATACTATTGAGCTTTTCAGGATCATTTGTAAGGCCTATTATTTTCTTAGGCGATATTTCAAATAATTCTTTTGGCGGAGATACTTCAGGCACTAAAGGTATGTTTGCTACCTTGTAATTTCTGTATGCAAGATACATGCTAAGAGGTGTTTTGGAAGTTCTTGATACACCTAATAGAACTATATCTGCTTTTAGTATTCCTCGAGGATCTTTGCCATCATCATATTTAACAGCAAATTCAACAGATTCAACCTTTTCAAAGTATTCATCATTGAGTTTCCTGTTAAGACCAACTTCTCGTTTAGGTTCAGATTTTGATAAATAAGCTAAAACTTTAATAATAGGACCTAATGCATCAATAGCAACAACATTTCTTTTTGCAGATTGAGAAGCCAGATATTCTCTGCTTTCTGACTTTACAAGAGTATAAATAATCATACTTTTGTTCATAGAAGCTTTTTCAATAATTTCATCAAATTGATATTTTTCTGATACAAAGGAGTATTTATGTATTTCGCCTATTAAATACTGGTCAAACTGTATGCTGGCAGCTTTTGCAAGCAGTTCAGCAGTTTCACCAATTGAATCTGAAAGTACATATATATGTGTTTTCTCTGTCAATAAAACCACCTCTTGATATATAATATAACATAAAAGCCAAATATACTACATATAATATAACATAAATAATAAAAAGTACAGTGTTTTTTTATAAAAAATATAATAATAATTTTGACATATGTATTTAAACATTATATAATAAAGAAAGCTTAAAAAAAAGCACTATTTGCATATAGTGCTGTATTATTGTGAGGAACTAATGGAAAAATTTTTAGATAATATAAATACTCCTGAAGATATAAAAAAATTAAGTAGTGATAAGTTAAATTCATTATGCTTAGAACTTAGAGAGTTTTTAATTGATAATGTATCAAAAACGGGAGGGCACATAGCTTCTAATTTAGGAGTTGTAGAATTAACTGTTGCTTTGCACTACACATTTAATTGTCCTGAGGACAAGATTATTTGGGATGTAGGACATCAATCATACGTACATAAAATTATTACAGGCAGAAAGAACAGCATGCCTACTTTGAGGCAATATAATGGATTAAGTGGTTTTCCTAAAAGAGATGAAAGTGTATGTGATGCATTCGACACCGGTCACAGCAGTACATCCATATCGGCAGCTATAGGCATGGCACGTGCAAGAGACTTGAAAAAAGAGAAATATGAAGTTGTTGCTGTTATAGGAGACGGTGCTTTAACTGGTGGTATGGCCTTTGAGGCACTGAATGATGCAGGGAGAGGTAATACAAAATTAATTGTTATATTAAATGACAATGAAATGTCAATTTCTCCGAATGTAGGCGGATTATCAACTTATTTAGGTAAAATTAGAACTGAACCAAAATATATATCAACAAAAAAGGATGTAGAGAGAATTATAGATCAAATGCCATTTGGGTCAAAGAGAATAAAACGATTTATACGAAGAACTAAAGATGGTATTAAAAAAATGGTTGTAAATACTGGGATGCTTTTTGAAGAATTAGGGTTTACCTATATGGGACCTGTAGATGGTCATAATATAGATGAACTAATTGAAGCATTTAACAAATCAAAAAATATTAATGGACCATTATTAATGCATGTTAAA
>SWCH01000797.1_pt1 | contig 17973 bp, 15 predicted proteins | sample 4690051 | NCBI WGS metagenome assembly SWCH01 (sample SAMN10267282, study PRJNA491770) | bioreactor metagenome | isolation source: DHS bioreactor inoculated with | place: Japan: off Shimokita Peninsula | reverse complement strand
CTGATAACTCACCAATGCTGAAGAATTTCAAATTTCAAATAGAACAACTACTATTCAAATGGCTTAATAGAAGAAGCCAAAGGAAAAGCTTTGACAGATATAAATTCAACTTATATTTGAAGTTAAATCCACTACCAACGCCTAAGATATATGTAAATATTTATAACAATGCAGTTTTCTAGAAGATGATATGAAGAGCCGTGTGCGTTAATTGCGCAAGCACGGATCTGTGAGGGTCTGGTACTGTGAAGTGCCATTCTACTCGACAAAAACGATGTTTTTCACTCGATTTACAATAATTCCCATGATTAAAATGTTCATATTTCAACGTTCTGTCGTTACCATATTTATACAATTGATAAAATGTTGGACTTTTTCGGAGCTTTCACAGGCACCATCGACTTGTAAATATCCTCGTACTATTAAAATCATATTCAGTCGATAGACGTCATTTTATGATTAAGTTTATGTATGAATCTACTTTTGTCGCATAATTCTGTTTTGTAAACTTTGGCTCCTCTTTTAGTTAAATTAATCTTTTTACTGTATTTCTTGACATTCCAAGTTGTTTTGAAATCTGTAATTTAGGAACTTTACGTTTGTGAAGTTCCTGTACAGCTGCCCACTGATTCAAATCTTTCACTTCCTTTTATCCACCTTTCGTTTGTCTACGAAAGTATGTAATATTATCTTATGGAAGTGGTCATTTTTACTTGTGAATTAGTGGTCAGTTTATTATTTAAGTAGAGAAATAAAGACCAATGGTTGTATGACTATATAAATGCGGACTTTAAATCAGAGGGGGAGTTGATACTATGGTACATAACAGTTATATCAAATGTAGAGTTTGCAATAGCATCACTAGGGTGCGATTACAGGTAGGCTGGTTGGAACAACACCCGATAGTTATAGCTTGTGGTAAATGTGGTGTATCTCTTTCAGGCAAAGCAGACATCGGTCAAATGCAGCCTGGACTTAAATTTGAATTCGAGAATGCTGACATTCTTAATAATGACGAAAAAGCAGATTATATTATAGAATGTTCTGGAGAGTTTCCAACAAGCAAGCAGTATGTAGAAAAAAAATCCATCGCAAATATCACTACACCATTCATTATGAACGTATCGAGAATGTCGGACGATGGTTATGAAAAGTTTTCTAAGAGTGTACAGGCTCTTATCCGAACAGCAAGTGGATGGAATGATTTCAAACGTATAATCGATCTGGCTCAAAGTGGAAATAGAGAATACATGCTTCAGGAGATAAGAAAAGTATTCCCTGAAAATGTCATGCCATGTAGAAACGAATTTGAAATCATGAGAGCGATTCACATGATAGAAGTGCATGGGTTTCTATCACCATTAAGAGGTGATCTTTTAGAAGATCTTTCTTTTAGTGGTGATATCCTAAAACTTAACATTAAAGAACTGACAAAGCTTATTGATTATCTTAATACGCATGATGGATATAGTTTGATTGATTTACAAGCTTTGATATACAAAGTGCTTGATGATTTCATTAAAAATTATCAATCGCTTATTCCTGCATTTTCGATTCAGTTTTATCAGGAAGCTGCTATTGATTATGATGTTGAAGGATCATCAACTAGTAATTTCAGTTATGTAAAACAGTTTTATCTTGATGCATACGAAGCACTGGGAAATCTTATGATTTTGCCAGTGGCTTTAAATAATATAAAGTATCGTGGAAATTTTGAATTAGTTCAACCCATTAAAGAAAAGATTAAAAATCTTGATGATTTCATTGCTGCGACAAAAGGTACAAGGTATCATTATTGCGACACCAGTGAGATTTATGTTGAGAAGCTGAGTCTACAGGTCAATTCAAAATTACGAAATGCAATAGGTCACAACGATGTTGAATACAACACCATAACACAGCAGATAACATATATACCTGATCTAAAAGATAGAAGCAAACAAAAGACAAAGTATCTACTTGAATTCGAAAATGAAGCGATCCATTTGATTCAAGCTATAATCGTGATTTCTGAGTATTTGTACCGGCTACGAGAAATAGAGTTGATAAATCAGGGCAATACCCCAATCATCCCTCTTGAACCTACTAAAACTCCAAGAAAAATCGGTAGAAATGATAAGTGCCCTTGTGGTTCGGGTAAGAAATATAAGAAGTGTTGCTTGGGGAAAGCAGAAGTAAATTCATAAATTGATTAGCATATTTTTAATGTTGCAAGGACAACTTTTGCAACTCTTGATTTTATGGATAATCCAAGAATAGTAAATCATCCATTTTTTACTGAAGATGGATTAGATACCAAATATAATAAAATGATTAAATTTGATAATCATGAGGATATAATCCAAGCAAAATATTTGTATCCTTCAAAAAGTGAAATTAAATGTGATAATCAAAGACTTTATGAGAAAAATGAGATAGATAAATTAAATAAGTATCTGAAGTATTCATTTAACTCTCATACCATTGCTGTTTCTTCAAATATAGAGACGAAAGATAAGTATTTGATTATTGGCGAACGTGGAGGTCTTAGCATTGATAATGGAGAATACTACTGTTCAGTAAATGGACAATCTGAATTTCGTGATGAAGCAGTGTCTTTTTATAGAAATTCTGTTTTTGAAGATTTACCTTCAATGGATTATAATTCATTATCTCGCGTAGACTTAAATCAAGAAATCAAAAGAGAAGCAATTGCAGAACTTGGTATTTTTTCATTTAATGCAGGTTGGAAATATTATGGTGTTTCTTATTTGAGTATTAATAATTTTATGAATAACTGTGAAAATAGAATAACGTTAGAAGCTTCTGCAAGGGTTCATTCTAGACGTATGCATTTTAACGTACTAACATTCAACACCACTTCTTTATATTTTCACGACATTGTAAAAAATCGTGAGAATGCAACTGAAAATTTTGAAAACAGTAAAATCAAGGGTCTAAGAACTATTATATATAAAGATGAAACAAATAGAAGAAACGAGAGACTAATTAGCTTATATAAATGGATTAGTCAAAACAAGTCTAATGTATTCTTAATATTGTTCTTAATAACATTTATAATTAATAAAAATAATGGGTTGAAGTTAAGTGTTGAATATTTTATTGATATTTTATTACTTTTAATCTATATTTTAATTATTGTGCATACATGGGTTCAAAATAAATCTATAAGAAAGTTAAAAATATCTCGGTGTTTTTTAGCAACAGACTTTGATAGTCAAACGTTAAGCATGAAATTTGTTTTTGACCATTTGTCATTAAAAATGAAAGAGAAGAAAAAAAAAGAAAAATTACATGCAATATTTAGAATAATGTATGCTTTGTATTTTTTAGATAAGAAAAATTCGTTATAGCTGTATAACAGTAACTATGATTTAAAATTTTTTTATTGAAAATATCTTATTTAACTGATATACTGTATAAACGTAATATTATTTTAACAGCTAATAATGAAGGAGTGAACAATGAACGAAAATCAAAACAATACGCAATATTATGAAGATGAGATAGACTTAAGAGAGCTTATTATGGCTTTATGGAAAAGAAAAAGAATGATAATAGCTTTGACTCTAATATTTGCTATTTTAGCTGGCATTTTTAGCATGTTCGTACTGTCGCCAGTCTATGATACAAAGTTGAATATAGTAATTAGTATGCCTGAAACATACAACACCAGATATGGTGAATATAAGTTGCCTATAACAACCAATGAGCAATACATAAACTTGATTACAAGTAACAATGTTCTTGTCAATACAATAAAAGATATGGGCTATAATGATCAAGAAATAACTTTAGAAAGTTTAAGAAAAAGAATTTCTATTGGCAATCCTGATACTAAAACAGGCACTGTTCAAAATAGCTTCGAAATAACAGTATCAGCTGACAATCCTGAAGAATCACTAAAACTAGCTCAAGCACTATATGATAATTATATAGAATTCATGGATGTTATGACAAAAGAAAGAGCTGTTGGTTCATATTATAATGAATTTACTGTCAATATAAAATCACTTGAAAATTCATTAAACAGTACGAAAGAAATTTTAAAGAAAAATGAAGAATTGTTAGCTCAAACACCACAGATAATTGCCAAAGGTGATGCTAATTTAGAACTTCAAACTCGATTAACTGAGTCAACTGATTATGTGTTACCTGTAGATACTATTAATCCAAACTATATTAAGATTGAAAATGATATAGTAGGAAATAAACAATCTATAAACAGTATAGAAAATTCTATAAGGATGAATAATCAATATTTAGAAGAGCTTGATAAAGAGAAAAAATCTATTGCTAAATATTATGAAACAGGAAGTGCTGCACCTCTTGAATCAAGTGTTATAGGAGTTGTGGATACAAGTATTTATTTACCGTCTCCACCTGTTGCACCTAGCCAAAAGACAAGCCCTAGAAATTCATTGAATGTTGCAATAGGAATTGTACTTGGTGGTATGATTGGTGTCATGGCAGCTTTGGTAAAAGAATATTGGGTTAAAACTGAATAGGTTATAGTGATTATATGGGTTTGGTTCAGACTGCGAAATTAATAAAATTTTGAGTCGTTCCAAACCTTTCTTAATGCAATCAACTATCACTCATATCACGAAATAAATCTGAATCAAAAAAATCTTTTAATTCAATCCCCAAGCCAAAACAAACATAGTATATAGTTTTGATTGTGGGATTGTTGCTCTTTCCATATACGACATCATTTAGTGTTGATTGGGTTATACCTGCCATAGTTGACAACTTATTTATAGTAATGTTATTTTCTTTACATAATTGAAGTATTCTTTTAGAAATTGCGTTTTTTATATTCATTGTTATGGTCATTCCTTTTTTCGCTAATGCATATATAATTCATAGTGCGTTATGCGAATTTTTATTTTGATGTTTATTTATACTCTATTATTACTTTCAGTCAAAAAAGTATAACAAAATAATATTAAAATAGTTACCGATATATCGTCGACAAATACAATAAATAGTAGTATAATATATATAATTAATAAATATGTCAGATTATCATTACAATTATTTGGGGTGAAAAAATTGGATGAAGAGATAAATATTATTGAAATTCAAAGTGAATATAAAAGAATAGATGGTGAATGGATGAGACTTCATTTTAAAGCATCTGTTGGACTGGTAGTTTTTACATTTTTAATTGAATGTATCATAGGCTTAGTTTTATATAATATGGGAGAAATAAATATATCAATTTCAATTTATATTATGAAATATCTTTTGGTACCAGTTATAGTAAATACATTTTTTATTAATATTGGTTATTTTGTGATAAATTCTTCACAGGTGATACATAATTTCAAAGTATATACTATTTCATTGCTACTTGTTGCAATTTGTTTTGTAATATTTTCAGTACATAGTATTTTTACTTCAGTCTATATGATTTTTACTATACCTATTTTATTTACTGTAGTGTACAGTGATTATATTTTGACGACTATAATGGCTTTATGCAGTTTGGTTGCAAAGATTTTTTCTGAATTTTTTGTTAACTGGGATCCTGAGAAGATGAATGTTTTTGATAGTAATATTGGATTTGTAAATTTTATTATTTCTATATGCTTTTTATTAGCCTTTTATGTGGTATGCATGGTTGTTATTTATTTTGAGAGAGGTAAGAATGCTGTTAGTTTGCAAAGGGAGTTAGAACGTTTTAAATTACAGCAGAGAATAAATAATGATGAGTTAACATCTATTAATAATAGAACAGCATTAAGAAAAGCCTTTCAAAGTATGGAAGAAGATACTTCAGGAAACATATATTTTTTTGTAATGATTGATATTGATAATTTTAAAATACTTAATGATACATTGGGACATGCTAAAGGTGATTTAATTTTAATGGAATTTGGAAGAGTTCTTAAATTTAATTGTATTGATGCAACTCCTTTTCGCTTTGGAGGTGATGAATTCTGCATTTTATTTGAAAATCAGCCTTTAAAAAAGGTTGTTGAAACATGTAAGAGAATACAAAATGATTTTAAAGAAATCGTTGCTAATAATGAAGTAAATGTTCAATTAACATTGAGTTTTGGAATAGCACACTATTCACACGAAATGACAGCGACACAATTGCTGAAAAATGCAGATTTGGCGCTATATAGCGCTAAAACTATTAAAGATGCTATTCATATTTATAATGACTCTGACGAATGTGAATGTTTCAGTTAAGCCGTCTGTTTTTAATGGGCATGATACTTTATATAATCTAAATATTGAAATACTTGCATAAAAATAAAAGACATAAAAACCTTATTACATTAGATAATTATTGAAGAACAGTGCATAAAAGTTTCTGGTGAAGGTTGGTGAAGATTTGAAGGATAAGGATAAGGTAAATAAGACCAAAAATAAAAATAAGGTTATAATAATTACCGCATTGCTCATTGCATTTTTGTTACTTTGGTTTTCTGATATATTACCTTTAAAAGTTGCTGATGCAATTTCAATAAGTTATATCTCAAAACAAAATGACGGGCGTGAATATAGTGTGATAGGCTCTGATTATTCTCCTGCTCATGACTGCTATTTTGTATATTTTTCAAAGAGTGAGAATTCTAAACAAAGAAATATAGGTATATATTATCGCTTTTTACCCTTTGATGTATATTTTGATTCGTACTATCCCGGTTAGATGTAATTAAAATAAGAAAAAAAGAGTTAAGTCTTTTTTTCTTGTTTTTTATGCTTAAGTAGAGGAAATTACTTTTGTAGCTAACTTTAATTACAAATACTCACTTAAACTTTTTATTGATTTTATTTTGAATCCAGATGTAGTTGACTTTGCATGTAACAATGAACTAATAATAGATTCTTCAACAGCTTCTACGGTAGCTTCAAAAGCACAGTCTATATTATCATCGTAGAACATTTTAATATCAATAATGTTCTTATTGCTATAGTGCATTAAATTGTTGGCAGTTGTAAATGCTATTGCAATATCTCCGCTTCCATTTCCAAGATATGAACCAACTCTACCGAGGGAAATAGTAGACCTTTTAGCAATTCTTTTCAATTGTCTTTCACTAAGTGGAATATCCGTAGCGATAATAATGATAATAGAACCTTGGTCCTTATTTGTGTTTTCAACTTTTTCTATTCTTTTACCTATTTTGTCCCCACCTAATATTAAATTACCCGAACTTCCAAAGTTAGACATTACTATAGATCCAATGGTGTAATCTTTTCCGTCTATTGGAATGACTCTTGAGGCAGATCCAATACCACCTTTTAGCCCTAAGCAGCACATTCCTGTTCCCGAACCTACATCTCCCTCTTCAAATGTTACGCTAGCATTTTTCACAGCATTTATAACATCACTTTCTGTTACATATAATCCTCGAATATCATTTAGCCTGGCATCATTGCATTCAGTTATTACACAGTTTACCGTTCCTGTACTAATGCCGATGTCTTTGTTTTGCTCAAGCATATACTTCACTAAAGCATTTAGTGCTGTACCCGTACTTAGCGTGTTTGTCATAATAATTGGTGTTTCAATTGTTCCCAGCTCTTCTATTTGCATTAATCCTACGCTTTTGCCAAAACCATTAATTATTGAAACACCTGCCATTACTTTTTCTTGAAATAAATTTCTTCCGTGGGGAAGTATAGCTGTGACACCGGTATTAATTTTTCTTTTTTCATCCTTTATTGTTGTATGCCCAACTAACACACCTGGAACATCTGTAATTAAATTATTTTTACCTGTGTTCCATTTTCTATTTAGCAATAACTTATAACTATTATCTAAGCCCATTATTAATTCCGCCTTTTATTTTAATATCCAATAACAACCGCAATTCCAACTAATATCATTTGCATAGCATAAATAATACCGCATAGTGGTAAGAACCATTTCCACCATTTTTCAAGTGAAATTCCAGATATACCACAAACAATTACTATACCGCATGTTGGCCATAATATGTTAGAAAGACCATCACCAAACTGGAATGCAAGTATAGCGACCTGACGACTAACTCCTAAAATATCTGCAAGGGGAGCCATAATTGGCATGGTTGCAGCTGCCTGACCCGTTGCCGAAGGAATGAAGAAATTAAATATAGTTTGAGCAAATAACATAGCTTGAGCTGATAAAGCACTAGGAACATGCTTTAAGGCACTGGCAAGACCGTAAATAACTGTATCCATAATTTTTGCATTACTCATAACTACCACTATACCTTTGGCAATACCGGTTAAAATACCTCCCCATAATACTACTTTTACACCATTAATAAATTCAGTTACCCATTTATTAGGAGACCATTTAGCAATAGCTGCTGCTACCATAGACATTATTAAAAAGAGTCCACATAAATCACCATAACCCCAGCTAAGCTTTAAAAGTCCATACATTAATACTATTAGTGTAACCAATACGTCCAACATAATCAATATATTTTGTTTTGTCATTTTAAACTTATCCAAATCGGATTTATTAAAAGCATGGATAGATTCTTCTCCATAAACAATTGATAGGGCAGGATTGTTCTTGATTTTTTTCCCGTATTTTAAAACATAAATACATGAAACTATTATAAACAACACTAGGCATATTACTCTATATGTAGTTCCGGAGTACAGAGAAACTTCAGCTATAGATTGTGCTATTCCTACGGTATATGGATTTAATGTTGCACCCATGAATCCAATATATTCGCCTAATATTATTATTGCGAAACCATACATTGCATCATATCCCATAGCTACTCCTAAACCGACTATCATAGGGATAAAACCATAAAATTCACTCAGCATACCAAATACTGATCCGCCAATTGCAAATACACTCATGAGAATAGGCACTAACACTACTTCTTTATTACCCATTTTTCTCAACAACGTCCCAATACCTGCGTGAAATGCGCCTGTTTTTACTAAAATTCCAAACGTACCACTGCAACAAAAGATTACGAAAATAATATCTGCTGCATCTACACAACCTTGATATAATGCCTTAAAATATTCTAAGAATCCAGTTGGATTAGATTCTGCTTTATCTAGGTAGTGGAAAGTTCCGTCAATTGCAATTGATCTCATTTTTCCGTTAATCTCCACCTGTTCATAATCATAACTGCCAGCTGGTATAACCCATGACAAAATTGCCATAAGCAGTACTATTGCAGCTACAATTATATAAGTATCTGGCATGGGGAATTTCTTTCGTTCTGCTTTTTTGCTACTAGTTACTCCATTCATAACATTTACCTCCAAATTAATAATATAGTTGATTTAATAAATCCATTTGATTCATCATATTGCAATCCTAATGCCAATTATTCACATTTTAATATAAAAAAGTTTTTAAAATACATAAGTGGACAAAATCAATATTTAAGTTATAATTAAATATAACTAGAATATTAAATGTCAATAATTATATTTACATAAATTTTATTGGATGGCATAATGCAACAACCAATATGTCATAATGGTCGTCCAATATAGTTTTGCGAGGCCAGTTATAGGAGGTTTACATGACAAATATTACACTAATATCAGGAAATGAAATTACTAAGTCGAATTTGTATAATCAATTAAAATCATTTTTTCCAAAGTGGATTACGATTGCTTGCCATTCTTTTGAGAGAGGAGATTTTGGTGTCATACATTCTGAAATTTTATTGTTGTCTGGTGAATCTTTTGAAGATAGGTTGCGTAAGCAAGGATTGATTGGCAAAGAATGCCGGATTATTATTGCGGAAAGAACTATAAATATTGACAAAATTGATGATATTGTTTCTATTCCAAATGGTACTGAAGTTCTTGTTGTTAATGATAGTGAAGCATCTGCAAAGGATGCGATTATAAATTTACAAAACATTGGCTTTGATTCACTTAGGTATATACCCTGCTACCCTGGAGCAGAGTTTTCGAGCAAAATTGATTATGCAATATCAATTGGTGAGCCTACATTAGTACCTAAGTATTGTAATAAAGTTTATGATATTGGAACGAGGGGTATTACTGCTAAAACCTTGGCAGAAATTTGTGTAATATTGAAATTATCATTAGATATTGTTGATATTTATATCAATCAATATTTGACTAAGGTTATTGATATTGCCCGTTGTGTATATGAATCTAACAGCAGGGCAGATACTATTAATTTAAAATTAATGTCTATTATAGACTCAATAGATAATGGACTAATGGTTTATAATGTAAATACTACATTTATATCTGTATTCAATAAACATTTAAAAGACTTATTAGAAATAGGGGATATAAAGGTAACAGGTAAAGAACTAGATAAAGTTATTCGTTATCCTGAAGTTCTTGAATTTATAGAAAAAGACTGTAATGATGAGGAATATATGTTGAGTATGGGTGGGAAAGATGTGCTAGTCAGCAAATTTCCTTTCGACCAAGAGATGAGAATTTGTATTTTTAAGGCAGTAGAAAGTATAAAAAATGAAAATAATAAAATAAGTAAAAATTTATTAAAAAGAGGTTTTTACGCAAAATATAGTTTTAATGATATTTTAGGTATTTCTTCAGAGCTAAAAAAATTAAAAGAAAAAGCAAAGTTATTTGCAAAAACAGATTTAGCAATTTTGATTGAAGGAGAAAGTGGAACAGGAAAAGAACTTTTTGCAAGTGCAATTCATTTGGAATCATTACGAAAGGAAAATCCCTATTTGGCAATTAATTTTAGCTCTTTAAATGATTCTCTAATGGAAAGTGAGCTATTTGGATATGAAGAAGGTGCTTTTACAGGAGCTCAAAAAGGCGGAAAAGCCGGTGTGTTTGAAATGGCTAATGGCGGTACGATTTTTTTAGATGAAATAGGAGATATTTCGCCTAAAATGCAAGCTGGTTTATTGCGAGTATTGCAAGAAAAGGAAGTAATGCGAGTGGGAGGCAAAGACATTAAGTATGTTGATGTACGTATAATAGCTGCGACACACCAAAATTTGTTACAAAAGGTGGAAAGGGGAGAATTCAGGGAGGACTTGTATTATCGATTGAAAGTAGGATATTTGCAGATTCCTCCACTTAGGTATCGTAAAGAAGATATCCCCATCCTAGCAAAAGAATTCCTTTATAAAGAAAGTCGTGGAAAAACTAGTTTATCGCGAGAACTATTAGCTAGATTGGAACAACAAGAATGGTATGGTAATGTGAGGGAACTTAGAAATGCAATAATATATATGAATGCATTATGCAGTAACTCCACGTTATTTGATTTTGATTTTCCTGAAACGAGATTTTTTGATGCAAGAAAAACTAATTCTACTGAAAAAATTTTATCAACTTATATTGACGAATCAACTAGTGAAATTTTATTAATTGTTTATGAATATCAGAAAAAGAATATGCTTCTAGGAAGGGTAACTTTATTAGAATGTTTGCGAAAAAATGGGCATAAAGAAATGACTGAGTATAAATTGCGGAAAAAACTAAAAGAAATGGAACTTTCAGGCTTGCTGGAAATAAGTCGCGGAAAGGTAGGTATCATTCTTACTTTATTAGGAGAAAAGAAGCTACCCAAAGATTAAGAGACGGTTATTTTTGTTTGGCAACCTTATTTTTAACAGTTTATTTTGAACAATTGCACATTTAATGATATAATTAATATTATAGAAAATATTATTCAATTGATTTTAATTTATATAATTTATAAAAAGCTTTATGAACCAAATTAAAGTATTATTTATTTAAATAAAATATGTGAGGAGAAGAAAATGAAGATTATTGATTTAACACATACTATTTCAGAAGATATGCCGGTTTATCCGGGTACAGAGCCTCCAAAACTTCAAACAGCAAATACATATGAAAAAGATGGTTTCAAAGAAACTTTAATAACGATGTTTTCTCATACAGGTACGCACATGGATGCTCCGGCTCATATTTTTCCTGGTCGTACAACATTGGATGAATTCCCTATAACTCAATTTGTAGGAAAGGGTTTGGTAATTGATTGTACTGATTTGAATGAGGGACAGATCATTACTATGGATTACATCAATCATGTACGAGATAAGGCTGATGCTGCTGAATTTATTATTTTCTATATGGGTTGGGATAAACATTGGGGTATTGATGCTTATTTTGGTGATTACCCTTATATTGATGAAGAAGTTACTCAATATATAATTGATAGTAATAAGAAAGGGGTTGGCTTGGATGCTATTGGTATAGATCCCATTTCTGATGGAAAATTGTCCATACATCATAAGCTGTTTGCTGAAAATGAAATTGTAGTTATTGAGAATTTAGCTAATTTAGGTCAAGTGGGAAATGAAGTTTTTATTTTTTGTGCATTGCCGCTAAAATATTGTTCGTCAGATGGTGCACCTATTCGTGCCATTGCTATTTTGGAAGATAAAAATTAAATATAATAGAAATCATATAAATTTTAGAAGGAGAGTAGTAGATTATGAATGGAAAATGCAGTCAATGCGGATTAGATGATAGGATATGCAGAACACCAGAAGGTAAGGCGCCAGGATTTTGCAGTACGATTATTTATGACGAAGCATTAAGAAAAGCTGAAGAGGCTTATGAAAAAGGTGATATTAAGCATTTTGCAGCAGAAGCATCACGTCAGGAAGCATCTTGCTATGTTGATGCACCAAATAGTTCAGGAAAAAAGATGGCAATAAAACCTCGTATATTAGAAATAATTGAATTTTGCAACAGAATGGATTATAAGCGTGTTGGTTTAGCTTTTTGCGGCGGTCTTCATCGTGAAGCTAAGATAGTGAACAATATTTTTGAATCTCATGGACTGGAAGTTGTTTCTGCAATGTGTAAAGTTGGAGGAGTTGATAAATCTAGTTTAGGACTTGAAGATTTTGAAAAAATAAAAGGTGAGGGCCATGAAAGTATGTGCAATCCTATTGGACAGGCAATGATTATGAATGAAGCTAAAACAGAATTTAACATAATTCTTGGATTATGTGTTGGTCATGATTCCTTATTTATCAAACACAGTGATGCAATGTGTACTGTACTGGCAGTAAAAGACCGTGTACTTGGTCACAATCCCCTTGCTGCTATTTATACAAGTGAATCATATTATAAATATATTAAGTAGCAGATAAAAAAACAATATACATATACTTAAAATAAGAAAAAAAGATTTTAAATCCTTTTTTCTTATTTTTTTATATCATTTCTTGTTTACGCTTAAATAGGAGGAAATACAACATTGCTTAAAGTCAAGTTTAAAAGTACTATTATATATAATGTATTATATAGAAAAAATAGTTCATGCTAATTATGAACTGTGTTCCTTCAAGCAGGTAGATGAAAAAAATTATTAAAACTTTTGATACCAGATATGATTTCAATATCAAACAAAGACAGATATGATTTCGATATCAAACAAAGGTTGACAAAATAAATATATTATATTATACTAATTTAGTAAATTACTAATTTAGTAAATGATTTGGAAAGGAATATATTATGAAAATAATTGTTATTAATGGTAGCCCTAAAGGTGAAAACAGCAACACAAATATTATGGTTAATAAATTTTTGAAGGGAGCACAAAGTGCTGGGGCAGAAACTGTAAATATTTTTCTATCAGAAAAGAAAATTGAATATTGCAAGGGATGTCACATTTGTTGGAGCAGAGGTCCGGCACAATGTGTCATAAGTGATGATATGACGAGTGTTTTAATGCATATGGGTGATGCTAATGTTATTGTTTTTGCTTCACCGGTATATTTTGAAAATATATCTGGAATGTTAAAAGTGTTTATGGATAGGATGACAATGATTGGAGGACCTCAATCTCAGAAGGATACCGAAGCAAGAGAAGAAAAAAAGCCTGAGTCAGCCAAAATTAATGTACCAAAATTAATGATGATATCAAGCTGCGGACTTCCAGATGAATCTGAATTCGAAGTTACATCTCTTTGGATTAATCGTGTATCTCAAAAAATGCATATGGAGTTAGTTGGAGAAATTTACGCAACTAATGGGAGGTTACTAAAAGAAACACCTGAAGAATTAAAACCGTCACTAGCTAAATTTATGAATGCACTTGAAAAGGCTGGATATGAAATTGGCACTGAAATGAAATTGACTCAAAATACAAAGCGGTTTTTAAATAAGAATATTAATTGGAATGCTATAATCAGCAACAACATGAAAAGTATAAAGCCATTTCTGGATAATGACGGAAAAATAAAGCAGGTTCCGGTTCCCAACAAAAATAAAATTCAAGTTCTAGATTACCTTGCTAGTAAGTTTGAACAAGGGAAAAGTTATAAAGAAAAAGAAGTAAATGAAATTATAGACGACTGGCATACCTTTGGAGATTATTTCTTATTAAGGAGACTTTTGATTGATTACAAATTATTAATGCGTACAGCTAATGGAGATAGTTATTGGGTGAATGATAAAAGAATTTGAAATTAAAAAACGCCCTAAGGGCGTTTTTTAAGATTAATTATTTATAAAGTTATGGAGGTTTTTAATAAATTTTTTTCTGCTGATCCATCAAAATAATCGGTAATATACAATGGGATATGAATATAATTTGGTTACCTCTTTACTTTTATAAAGCTTTTTGTGTGTATTTCTTTGGTATTTTGTTGAATAACAAAGATACTAAAATACAACTTACAATTTTATCAACAATGTTGCTTGTAATTCTAGGTATAAATGCAGCAGTAAATATAGATTGTCCAGATTGAACTAACCAAGTAAAGAAAACATCATTGATATCTCCTGTAATTCCACCATATACATATGTAGCTATTGGAGTTCCAATAAGTGGAGCTACAACTGCTAAAATTAGTCCGGTAATAATTGCTGATTTTAAGTCAAACTTCCATTTCCTTGCTATTAAACCAACTATGATACCAACTGCAATATTAACTAATGCAAAAGGTATATCTTTAGGATTTGTAAGCATTCCTTGGATTACATTTGTCAATCCTCCTACAATAGCTCCATACCAGGGACCAAATAATACAGCTGAAAAAATTGTACCTACAGTATCTAAAAATAATAATGGAATGTTTAATAATCCTACTACAGTCCCTAAAACGATATTAATTGCTATTGATAATGCTGAAAAAACCATTATAAAACTAGAATTTTTATTGTTCATATGCTAACCTCCTTTTCTGTTTTTCTTACTATTTGCAAATAAAATGTATCATGAGCTAGCATAACAGTCAATTCAATAATTTTTATACAAGCTGTATTAATAATAAAAATGTGTTATATCATGGAAATGAAATAAGTAAATTCATTTACTGTGAAAAGAAATTTTGCGTTATTGATAAGATGTGAATAATTTGCTTCAAAGCTAGAAAATAGTGGATAACAGAGTTTGTACCTATATTTTTTACGAGAATAGTATCACCTTCTTTTAACATGGCACTTGACAAAACTAACAGTGTTCATATACAATATGAACACTGTTAGTTTTATGTAAAGGAGTTTATATGAGTAGAAAAGGATTAAAAATTGAGAGGATTATAGAAGCTGCAATAGAAATGGTGGAAGAGTACGGATATCGCAAGTTTTCGCTTAGAGAACTAGCAGGTAAGTTAAATGTACAGCCTTCATCTCTATATAATCATGTAAGTGGAATTGAAGAAATAAATATTTCTGTCGGTATGCACGGCATTCATTTGTTGGAGAAAGCTTTGGTAGATGCATCAAGGGGTAAAGAAACAGAAGATGCGCTATACGATATTGCGACTGCATACAGAAGTTTTGCAAATAAAAATCCTGAATTATATCATGCAGTAATCGAATTACAAACTTCTAACAATGAGATTTTAAAATATGAATTACATAAAATAGTGCAACCTTTTATTGCTGTTATTGAGAAAAAAATAAACAATAAAGGGACAATAGTGCATTTGCAGCGCTTTTTCAGAAGTGCTCTGCATGGATTTGTTTCTCTTGAAAAAGAGGGTTATATGAAATATGGAGAAATAAATAATGATAAAAGTTTTCAATTTATAGTGCAGGGACTTATTAATATGGTTAAAGAAAGTGAGACAGAAACTTAAATGGAAAATATAATTGAAACAAAACAATATAAGAAAATGACAGAAACTCCTGTTTCAAAGTTAATTGTGAAACTTGGAATTCCAACAATTATAAGTATGATGATAACAAATATTTACAATATGGTTGATACATATTATGTTAGTAAACTAGGAACAAGTGCCAGTGGCGCTGTCGGAGTAGTATTTGGTATTATGGCAATATTACAGGCATTTGGCTTTATGTTTGGACATGGTGCAGGCAGTATTATATCAAGGAAGCTTGGGCAAAAAGATTCTCAAAGTGCAAGTCGCTTTGCTTCAACCAGTTTTTTCTTATCAATTGCTGTAGGGATTATAATTGCTATTTTGGGAATCACTTTTTTAAGTCCGTTTATGAGGCTTCTTGGGAGTACAGATACCATTTTACCATATGCAAAGCAGTATGGATTTTGGATATTATTAGCAGGCCCCTTTATAACCAGCAGCTGTGTTTTAAATAATATTTTACGTTACGAGGGCAGAGCAGCTTATGCTATGGTGGGATTGACCACAGGAGGGGTTCTTAATATGATTGGAGATCCCATTTTTATGTTCGGATTAAAAATGGGTGTAACCGGCGCAGGTGTATCTACTGCTATATCACAACTAATTAGTTTCACTATTTTATTATTTATGTATTTGTCAGGAAAAGAAAAAAACAGTTTATCAATACGATTGATTACTAAAAATAAACATGAAATATTTGAAATTATCTCAGTTGGATCTCCAAGCTTAATTAGGCAGGGACTTGGAAGTGTATCAACAATGCTTTTAAATTCCCAAGCTGCCGTATATGGTGATGCAGCTGTAGCAGCCATGAGTATTGTTAACCGTATCAGAATGTTTATTTTTTCTGTTGGGCTTGGTCTTGGGCAAGGATTTCAGCCAGTATCAGCATTTAATTATGGTGCAGGCAAATACACTCGTGTTAGAAAAGGATTTTGGTTTACAGTATGCGTTGGACAAATTGTGCTTTGTATACTTGCAGGTATAGCAATGTTTGAATCAAATAAATTAATTGAATTATTTAGAAATGATCCTGCTGTTATAGAAATTGGAGCTTTTGCATTGACGTGGCAGTGCTTTGCATGCCTCTTTATGCCCATTACAGTATGTACAAATATGTTGTTTCAAAGTATTGGAAAGAGCGGCCAGGCAGCAATTTTGTCCACTCTGCGAAGTGGAGTGTGCTTTATACCACTTATTTTAATATTACCTCATATATTTGGAATCACTGGGGTACAAATTGCACAAACTATAGCTGATATACTGGCTTTCACAATATCATTGCCGATGCTATTCAGATTTTTAAGGACACTACCTAAAAATGAGAATGAATTGGAATAAAGTTGTTAATATGTTTGTAAATTTATAAATCATATATGTCGATTGTTTGTACTTTAGTTGCTATCTAACAAATAAAAGCTTACAAAGTAGGCAAAATCTAAAGGTATATTAATTTAAACTATAAAAATAGTCCAAGAATGCAATATAAGATTTAAATGCTCATGGTAAATAGTTTAAATTTATATACTTTTTTCTTGGACTAAATTGTGAGTAGAATGTTGTTGGTAGCATTTACTTACTTCAACAAAATATGTAAGTATTAAAACAAAAAAAATTTTTTTCTAATATAGTTCTATTAATTAATTTAAGATAAAAATACAAATTTACATTCTATTATTAGTTCTATTAGCTATCCATTTAATACAATATAATATAACATAGTTACAGAAGAAGGTAAATATTAAAAAAATGGAAAATTTTGATTGACAAAAAAATATATATGTTATAATATAATAAATAAGATAAAAATACAATGGATAAAGGGGGTGAACTAATGCGTATTGTTGCAGAATTTTTATTAGAAAAAAATAGTATTGATAAAGATAAAAACAGGATATTTATTTCGATACTGAAAAAC
>SWCH01001371.1_pt1 | contig 18160 bp, 17 predicted proteins | sample 4690051 | NCBI WGS metagenome assembly SWCH01 (sample SAMN10267282, study PRJNA491770) | bioreactor metagenome | isolation source: DHS bioreactor inoculated with | place: Japan: off Shimokita Peninsula | reverse complement strand
ATTGAGGGGCAGGGGAGTTGATTTTGACGTCAGTCAAATCTTTTTATAAAAATCACCTTGACAAAGAGGGTAGCTGCTTATATAATGAATTTAGTAAATTACTAATTTAGTAAATGAGGAGATTTATATAATGAAAATTCCAGTAACATTAAAACATAAACCGGTAATAACTGTTGAAGACTATGAAAACATAGATGGAAGAAGGGCTTATAAAACTGATGCAAAGGGTTTGTCTCTTGGGTTAGCACAGTGGAATGACAGAGGAAAGGTTGATATCTCTGCAAAGGTATGGAGATATACAGGAGAAAAGTGGTCCAGACAATCAGAAGAATTACCATTTCATCGTGTGTTGGATTTAGCAATATTGATTTGCAAAAGTATGAGATATTTTAGAGAAGAATCATATAAACATAAAAAATTATACGATGAAAATAATCCGGAACTAGAGCGTGTAGGATTGCAGGGTGATGCTATGACAGTTTCTGTATGCACAGAAAATCCAATGATTGACGATGATATTAGAATGTTTTTAGATGTATTAGGTGAAGATAGTGAACTAATGGGCGAAAGACTTAGAACACTTTCAGCAGTATTAAAAGAAATGGGGTATTAATAATGGATAGAAAAAAAGAGTTAAAGGAAAAATATAAACAAATGAAGCCTGATATGGGAGTTTATGTTGTTCGCTGCAGCTCAAACGACAAGTCTTATATAGGAGCTACTAAAAATTTGAAGGGAAAAATAAATAGCACTAAGTTTAGTTTAGAGCTAGGAAGCCATCCAAATAAAGAACTTCAAAAAGAGTGGCAGAATTTTGGAGGAGATGTATTTACAATAGAAATACTTGATACTTTAGAATATGACAAGGATGAAACTAAAACAGACTATTCCGAAGACCTAGAAACACTTAAAGAAATATGGAAAGAAAAAATAAATAATTCAAGAGATTTATAGGGGACAGTTTTTTGTTTGAAGTTAAAAAACAGAGTAAGAAAATAAACAAATACAGTTATATTTCTAACAACTAACAAACTGAAATGAAGTAATTCAAACTTCAAAATAATTGATATAAATTACTATATAGGTTATAATATAAAAAAGCTATATAAAATTAATATACAATAGGAGGAAATATGTCATTTAAAATTACAGATACAGTTACATGGGTAGGTAAAATAGATTGGGAATTGGACAAATTTCATGGTGAAGAGTATTCTACTCACAAAGGTTCATCGTATAATTCTTATTTAATCAGAGATGAGAAGACAGTATTGATAGATACTGTATGGCAGCCTTTTTCTAAAGAATTTGTATCTAAATTAAAGCAAGAAATTGATTTAGATACAATTGATTACATTATTATGAATCATGCTGAAATTGATCATAGCGGTGCGCTTTTGGATTTAATGAAGGAAATTCCTGATACGCCTATTTATTGCACAAAAAACGGCGTTAAAATATTAAAAGGACATTATCATAAGGATTGGAATTTTGTTGAGGTTAAGACAGGAGACATTTTAGATATTGGTAAAAATAAACTAACATTCATAGAAGCAAGAATGCTTCATTGGCCGGATACAATGTTTACATATATGTCAGAAGAAGCTATTTTATTCAGTAATGATGCATTTGGTCAGCATTATGCTTCAGAACAAATGTATAATGACAAAGTGAACAGTGCAGAACTTTACCAAGAGGCAATAAAATATTATGCTAATATTTTGACTCCGTTCAGCAAATTTGTTGTGAGCAAAATAGAAGAAGTTTTAGGATTTAATTTACCTGTAAACATGATATGTCCAAGTCACGGTATAATATGGAGAGACAATCCGCTTCAAATTGTAAACAAGTATATGGAGTGGGCAAAATCATATAAAGAAAATCAAGTTACGATAATATACGATACAATGTGGAATGCAACAAGAAAAATGGCTGAAGCTATAGCTCAAGGCATTGCCGCATCAGATAAGAATGTTACTGTAAAAGTTTATAACTCGTCTAAAAGAGATAAAAATGACATAATAACAGATGTATTTAAATCAAAAATGATTATTGTTGGTTCATCAACAATTAATAATGGGATTCTTTCATCAACTGCTTCCATATTGGAAATGATAAAGGGATTAAAGTTTACTGATAAGAAAGCTTTGGCTTTTGGCAGCTATGGATGGAGCGGAGAATCAGTTAAGCTGATTACGGAAGAACTTAAAGAGTCAGGATTTGAAATAGTTTCAGAAGGAATTAGGGAAATGTGGAATCCTGATGAAGAAGGATTAAACAGGTGTAAAAAACTTGGTGAATCTTTGGTTGAAAATTTGAAGTAGAAGTTTAATTGACAAAAAAAAATGATAGTGTATAATAATATTATATTATATAGACAGGACTTTACAGTCCTGTTCTTTTTAAGATAGGAGAAAAAATGAGAAATAAAGTCATGGTCGCTATGAGCGGCGGAGTTGATAGTTCAGTTGCAGCCCTTCTGCTGAAAGAACAGGGCTATGATATATGCGGGGCAACGCTAAAGCTGTTTGCAGATGAGGATATTGATACTTCATGCAGTACAAGAACTTGTTGTTCTCTTGAAGATGTGGAAGATGCCCGTAGAGTATGTTATAAATTAGGCATGGAGCATTTCGTTTTTAATTTTAAGGATACTTTTAAAGAAGAGGTTATGGAGAAATTTGCACGTAGCTATAAAATGGGAGATACGCCAAATCCTTGTGTTGATTGCAATAAATTTATAAAATTCAGCAAACTTATACAAAGAGCTGTATTGATGGAAAAGGACTACATAGCAACAGGACATTACGCAAGGATAGAATATGATAATGCAAGTAAAAGATATCTTTTGAAAAAGGCTGTTGATGCAACAAAAGATCAAAGCTATGTTTTATATGTTTTGACTCAAGATGATTTGTCGAGGACACTTTTGCCTTTAGGTGGTATGCACAAAAGCGAGGCGCGAGAAATTGCAGAGGCTAAAGGTTTGATAAATGCTCGTAAACCGGACAGTCAGGATATTTGCTTTGTTAAAGATGGGGATTACGCAGGATTTTTGGAGAATAGTATGGGCATAGTATCGCAAAAAGGAAATTTTGTAGATACGAATGGAAAGGTAATGGGAACTCATAAGGGTATAATTCATTATACTATAGGACAGCGAAAAGGCTTAGGTATTGCTTTTGGAAAGCCTACCTATGTGGTTAGTAAGAATAAGGAAAACAACACAGTAACGCTTGGGAGCGAAAACGAATTGTTTTCAGACAGATTGTATGCCAATGATATCAATTTAATTGCAATTGAAAAACTAAATTCTCCAATGAAGGTAATGGTTAAAACCAGATATAAGCAAAAAGAAAGTGAAGCTACTATAATTCCGGTAGATGAAGATAAAATCTTAGTGGAATTTAAAGAAAAGCAGCGAGCTATAACCTCTGGTCAGGCAGTGGTATTTTATCAAGATGATATAGTAGTTGGTGGCGGAACTATTACAAATAAATAAAGAATATAGTATTGCCATAGAGAAAAGCTTATAAAATAGAGCAGGTGGATACATTAATGAATCCACCTGTTTTTCTATATAAGTAATCAGCTAAAAATTAAAACTTCCAAATGTTTACATACTAAATAATTTGACTTAGCAAATATTTTACTATGTAAAATTCAGAATGATTGTTTTATTCTAATGAAAACATATCTTTGCCAACTCCGCATAATGGGCATACCCAATCATCAGGAACATCTTCAAAAGAAGTTCCAGGAGCCACTCCATTATCTGGATCACCTAGAGCCGGATCATAAACATAACCACATGCATCACATACGTATTTATCCATAATATTTCCTCCTTTCCACAATAATGTAAAGTCTTATTTATATTTTAATATATAATATATATTTGTCAACCATTAATATTTTAAGAAAAATATTAGCAAATACAGAAATATTACAATAAATTTAAAAGGTTGTTCAGAAGTTAGTGTTGGAATGCAATGCAATTAAGCAAAAAGAATTGTAGACACAAAAATGTTTTGTATATATAATATTTATAATATATAAATTATAGGTAGAAAAATGTAAATAACCAATGGAGAATGATATGGCTATAAATAAAGTTGTTCGAACTGCTCTCAAGGCACTTTCGTATGCAGAAATTGATATTAAAAAAAATTATAGATTGCAAAGAAATCTAGTGAATTTGACCCATAGACATTATATGAAGCCATTTTATAAAGCATGGGACCACAAAATATATTTAAAAGATCATGTTATTCCAGTAAGGGTATTTTCTCCTGATGATGAAGGAGATTATCCTGTTTTACTTTTTTTTCATGGTGGAGGGTGGGTTACCGGAAATATAGACAGCTATAATAAGGTTTGTACAAATATGTCAAAATTAACTAAACATACAGTAATATCTGTTGATTACCGTTTAGCACCAGAACACAAGTTCCCTGCCGCATTAGAGGATTGCTATGAAGTTGCCAGAACATTATTTACAAAAGAAGAGTTATTTAATATATATAATAAAAGAATTACAATTGTAGGTGATAGTGCAGGAGGCAATTTAGCAGCAGCTTTATCTCTTATGGCACGTGACAAAAATGAATTTAAAATTGATAGACAAATATTGATTTATCCTGCTACATATAATGACCATAGTGATAAATCACCATTTCCTTCAATTGTAGAAAATGGAAAGGACTATTTATTAACATCAAAAAAAATTTGCGATTATATGGATTTATATATGAAAAGTAGAGATGATATAAATAACCCATATTTTGCACCATTAATTTCAAAGGATTTATCTAATCAGCCTAAAACATTGATTATAACTGCAGAGTATGATCCACTAAGGGACGAAGGTGAAGAGTATGGTAAGAAATTGAGGAATGCTGGAAATGATGTTGATATATATCGTATTAGGGAAGGGCTTCATGGTTTTTTTGCACTTCCACCCAGATTTCCGCAGGTTAAATTGTGTTATGATATAATTAATCAATTTCTATGTGAGGTGAATTGATTGAAGAGACGAAAGATATCAGAGTGGAGTAAATTAGATAATGCTGCTAAAATATTTCCTCCTAATAGTAAAAAAAGTGATACTAAGGTTTTTAGGTTTTCTTGTGAACTTGTTGAATCTGTTGAAAAGATAATTTTACAACAAGCCTTAGATATTACAATTGAAGAATTTCCTTTGTATAAATCAGTTATAAAGAGTGGCCTTTTTTGGTATTATTTTGAGAAAAGTGATATAAAACCGGTTGTGACTTTAGAAGATATACCACCATGCAGTCCTTTATTTGATAGAGATAATAAAAATTTACTTTTTAGAGTAATGTATTATAAAAAAAGGATTAGCGTAGAAATTTATCATGCATTATCAGATGGAACCGGGGCACTTCAATTTTTGAGAACTTTAGTATTTCATTACATAACTATTAAATATAAAAAAAATTTTATAGAAAAAATGCCTACAATGGACTATGATGCATCTAGAACTCAAAAATTAGATGATAGTTTTCAAAAATATTATACAAATGACAAGGATAATTCAAAAAAGAAAAAAATTATTGCATATAAAATTAGAGGTCAGAAATTAGCTGAATATAGAATTAAAGTTATAGAGGGCATTATGCCAATAAACGATATTATGTACAAGGTTAAAGAATACAATACATCTTTAACAATTTTTCTTGCATCAATTTTAATGTGTGCAATCAATGAGGATATACCAATTCGACATAAAAAAAGTCCAGTTGTACTTAGTATACCTGTAAATTTACGCAAATATTTTTATTCAGAAACTGCTAGAAATTTTTTTGGCGTAATAAATGTGGAATATAATTTCAGTGGATATAAAGGGGACTTAAAGGAGGTTATTAATTACCTTCAAAAATGCTTCAAAGAAAGATTAACTCCTAAAAAATTAAATAATAGGATAAATGGTCTTGCTTCACTAGAACATAATTATCTCTTAAGAGCTATACCTCTTAAAATTAAAGATATATCTTTAAGAATTGCAAATAATATTGTAGATAAAAGAAATACTTCTACACTTTCAAATGTTGGAAGGATAGAAATGCCGGATGATGTTAAGGTGTTTATAGAATCCTTTGATATTTTTGTAAGTACAAATAAACTGCAGGCATGTGTTTGTTCATATAATGATAAATTAAGGGTAAGCTTTACATCAGCATTTATAAGTACAGACATACAAAGAAGGTTTTTTAGAACTTTAACTTCTATGGATATTCCGGTAGATATTGTTACCAATAAAATTGATGATGAATAGGATGTGTCTTTGTGAAAAAGTGTGAAAAATGTAAAGTGAATATTATAGGTAAAAGAGAAAGTTGTCCTTTGTGTCAAGGACTATTATTAGGAAGAGATGAAGAGCAGGAAGAGATATTTCCGCACATTGCTTCTGTATATAAGCAACATAATTTATTTTTTAGAATTTTAATATTAGTATCTATAATAATAGCAACAGTATCTGTTACATTAAACATTATGATTCCGCAAAGGGGAGCATGGTCTATTTTTATAATTGGAGGATTGGTATCTGTTTGGGTAAGCTTGATAACAGCTATTAATAAGCGTAACAATATACCTAAAAATATAGTATATCAAGTAATAATTATTTCAATAGTGTTAGTATTGTGGGACTATATGACAAAATGGCAAGGATGGTCAATAGAATATGTAATTCCTATATTGTGTGTGTTTGCGATGATTTCTATGGCAATCATTCCTAAAATATTGAAATTAAAAATAGAAGATTACATATTATATTTAATAATTGACGGTATTTTTGGAATTATACCTGTTGTTTTTATTTTAATTGGAATTTTAGATGTAATTTATCCTTCTCTAATATGTGTAGCATCTAGTATTATTTCTTTATCAACAGTATTAATATTTGAAGGAGACAGCATGAGGGCAGAAATGAAAAAAAGATTACATCTTTAAAATTACTTTTTCTATTAACTAAGATTTGCCTTTTTTGATATTATAGTAATAACCATGAAATTGCAAATTAGTGCTGCAGGTGCCATGAAGAAAGCCAAATATGTTCCTATTATATCATTAAGGAATCCGGATAGGTTCAATAATAAAACGAAAAACACATTGCCCATTGTGGTTATTAGACCAATTGCAAAAGAAGAATTTTGTTTAAAGGATTTGTTTATTAGTACCATTAATGTTGGAAATCCTATTGAAACAAAAAATCCTGATATTGAAATAAGAAATAATCCCGCTTTTTTTAAAAGCAATCCAAAAAATATGCAGGATGCAGCGGATAATAAAAATATTTTCAATCCCTTTGCATCACCAAGTTTATTTACAATAAAACCTCCTGCAAGCCTTCCTGTAGCAAACAAAAGAAAAAATATGGATGCATAAACAGCTGCATCAGCAGGATTAAAATTATAACTAGATCTAATATAATTTATAAACCAAGTATTAACTACTACTTCAGTCATAAGCTGAAGAGTTACAGCCACTACAAATAAAAATACAATAGGGTTTTTGTATAAATCTTTTCTCTGAATATCTTGATGCTCTTGTACAACCTTAATGTTTGGTATTTTCATAAAAAGTGTAAATATAATAGATGCAATAAAAAATATTCCTAAATAAAGATAAATGCTTCTCCATGATATACCATTAAAAAGCAATTTGCCATAGATACTTTGACCGGCAAAGCTTCCAAGACCATACATGAAATGAGTTATATTCATTAAAATAACTTCAAATCCAATAGATAAAACAGGAACTATTGAATCAACAGATACACTTAATGAAGAACGTCCTATTCCAAAAATAAAATAAAAAATACCTAGAAGATAAATATTAGAAATAAATGGAGCCATAAAAATAGCTGCAGTTGATATGATACTACCGGATATAAACACAAATTTATGTCCTAATTTTTCGCATAAATGACCTCCTGCAAAACTTCCTATCACACATCCTACAGTGTTGAGAGATAAAATAAAACTTATTGTTGTATTGTTTGTATTAAATTCATCAATAAAAAAAGGTATGAAGTTACCCCTTGAACTTTCAAATAATGCCATTATAAAGTATATATAAAATGTTGTAAAAATGAGATATATATTTTTTTTGCTTATTTTCAAAACAAACCCCCAAGTCAATGTATCAATAAATAGTACATATTAAAATTAATTGATATAATAAATGATAGTTAACCAATGAATAGATATTATCATATTTATTTGCTGTAGTAAAGTAAAATAAGTTGACTAATAGTATTGCAATATGTAGAATAAATATTGTACTGAACATAATTATCAAGAATTGAGAGGACAAGTATAAATGTTTATGAAAACACGTTATGAAACAGATAGGTTGTATTTGAGAATACTTAAACCTAATTACGGGAGAGCTGTTTTAGAATATTATAAAAGAAATCATGGTTTTCTTAAAGAATGGGAACCTAAACCACATGATGACTTTTATACGGTATCATATCAAAAAAACAAATTGAAAAATGAATATTATATGGCTAAAAACAATACACTAGTTAGATTTTGGATAATAAAAAAAGAAAATAATAAAATTATTGGTAATTTATGCTACAGTAATATAATCATGGGCAACTTTAAATCATGTTTTTTAGGATATAAGTTAGATAAAGATGAAATTAATAAGGGCTATATGACTGAAGCAATAAAAGAAACAGTTCAAATTATGTTTGATGATTATGGATTGCATAGAGTTGAGGTTAATATAATACCAAGAAATAAAAGGTCTTTAAAAGTTATGGAGAAACTAGGATTTGAAAGAGAAGGGTTTTCAAAAAAATACTTAGAAATAAATGGTGTTTGGGAAGATCATATACATTTTGCAACATATAACCCAAATGATTAAAAAACAGTAGTATACTTAAATAAACCGATTCCCAAAAGTTAGACAAAAAATTGACTGATGGGAGGTCGGTTTTTAAATGTAAAAAAATAATATACATTGTATTTAATTTTCCCAGGTTTTAAATATCCCTTTTAAATATACATAAAGTACAGGTATCGCGATTCCAACCGAAATAATTTCACTTATGGTAAATGCATACCATATGGCATTTAAACCAAAGAAATTTGATAAAATATATGCAGCAGGTAACAATATAATAATTTGCCTTGTAAAGGAAATTATTAAACTCAGCATTCCTTTGCCAAATGCTTGAAATGTCGTGCTTATTGTTATTCCAACTGCAGCAACGGCAAATGTCAAACTAATAATTTTAAGAGAATTTATTCCGATTAACATCATTTCATCATTGCTGTCAAATAATGATAACAGTTGTTTTGGAAAAACTTGAAAAATAATAGTACCGGCGAGCATTATGCTAACTGAAATTATGATTGCTGTTTTAAATGCTTCTAGTACACGATGTTTATTTTTTGCACCAAAATTATAGCCTATTATTGGACGAAATCCTTGTGCAAGTCCAAATATGGGCATAAAAATAAATGATTGAAGTTTAAAATATATACCAAGTACGGCTACTGCCGCTGAACTAAATGATATTAAAATAATATTTAACCCACTAACCATCACTGAAGCAAGAGATTGCATTATTATAGCAGGCAGCCCAACTGCATATATATCCTTTATTGTTTTATAGTTAAGAGTAAAACCTCTTAAATTTAAATTTAAAATATGACTGTCTTTGAACAGAACCTTCATTGTTAGGGTAAAAGAAGCAAGTTGCCCAATGACTGTTGCTATTGCAGCCCCTCTTATACCTAGCGCAGGCATTCCAAACCAACCAAAGATTAATATAGGGTCTAAAATTATATTTGTTATTGCACCAACCAATTGTGTAATCATAGGGATAAATGTATTTCCGGTTGCTTGAAGTATACTTATTCCAGCTTGAGTTATAAAGCTTCCAAAAGAAACTATCAATATGATTTGTAAATATTGAGTTGTTAGGTTTTGTAAATTTGGTTCATTTGTAAATATAGATGTAAATTGTTTTACAAAAAATATTCCAATTACGGCCATTATCAAAGAGTAAAATATATTTATTACTAAACCGTGATTTGCTGCCTTGCTTGCTGCTTTATGATTGCCTTCACCTAATCGCCTAGATATAAGAGAACTGATTCCAGCTCCGGTTCCAACAAAAAGTGATACTATAATCATTTGCAATGGGAATGCAAGTGAAACAGAAGTTAAAGCATCCATACTTATTCGAGATACAAAAATACTATCAACTACATTGTACATTGACTGAATAAACATTGATACAATAGGTGGTAAAGACATAGTTATAACTAATTTTGAAACAGATTCTGTTGCCATTTTATTTTTCTTTTGTGGATTGTTCATTTAAAACTCCTTTTGTATGTTACTCACTATATGTTATCAAAATAAGGGCAATTGTCAATAAAAAAATAATTATATTGAAAAATACAGAGCAATTGGTATATACTATTTATATAAAAAAATACGAGGTGAACTATGAAACTAACACAATTATCGTGCAAAGAATTTGCTTTTGAATTGGCATCTAAAAAACCAGTACCCGGAGGTGGGGGTGCAGCAGCTTTAGCGGGGGCATTAGGAGCAGCCTTGAACACCATGGTAGCAAATTTTTCTGTCGGTAAGAAGAAATTTGTTGATTACAAAGAAAAGCATGAAGATTTAATAAGAAGAGGTGAAATATTAAGAAATAAACTTATAGACCTCATAGATAAAGATGCAGAAAATTTTGAACCATTGTCAAAAGCATACTCAATGCCAAGTTCTACAGATGAGGAAAAAATAAAGAAAGAAAATTCCTTGCAAGAATGCTTAAAAGTTGCATGTTCAGCACCTTTAGAAATATTGCAGTATACATACGAAGCAATTTTATTGCATAATGAAATTGTTGATATATCATCTAAAACAATTATAAGCGATGTAGGAGTTGGAGTTCAGTGTTTAAAAGCAGCATTGTATAGCGCATATCTAAATATAGAAATAAATATTAAATCCATGAATGATGAAGAATATGTTTTAAAAGTAAGGGAAAATTCTAAAAAAATGGTTGAAGAAGGCGCAAAGACAGCAGATGAGATTTTTGAAAAAGTAATTAAAATTATGAATGAATAAAAGACAAAAGGTGGTATTATAATGGGAAAACTAATTAAGGGTAAACCGGTTGCAGATGCAATAACCCTTGAAGTAAAAAAAGAAGTTGAGTATTTAAAACAAAAAGGTATATTTCCAAAACTAAAAATTGTCAGAATAGGTGAAAGAGAAGATGATATAGCATATGAAAGAGCTGCTATTAAAAGAATGAAAACCTGTGATATTGCATGTGAAGTGACAACTTTACCGGCAAATATAAATCAAGATGATTTTATTTTAGAATTAAAATCAGTTAATGAAGATAAAACAGTTCACGGCATATTGTTACTTAGACCACTTCCTAAACAAATAGATGAAGATAAAGTAAAATATATTATTAATTCAGAAAAAGACATTGATTGCTTTAATCCAATTAACGTATCTAAAGTTATGGAAGGTGATGAGACAGGATTTCCTCCATGTACCCCAACAGCAGCTATGGAGATTTTAAAATACTATAATGTTGAGACGAGGGGTAAATTAGCAGTAGTTGTTGGCAGGTCTATGGTAGTGGGTAAACCGTTGTCTATGATGCTTCTTAAAGAAGATGCAACTGTTTTGATATGCCATTCTAAAACTGAAAATTTAAAAGAACTAACATCAAAAGCTGACATACTTATTGCTGCTGTGGGAAAAGCAAATATGATTACAAAAGATTACATAAAAGAAGGTTCAACTGTTATTGATGTAGGGATCAATGTAGAACAAGATGGTAATCTTTGCGGGGATGTAAAAACAGATGATTGTTTGGATAAATCGGGATTAATTACACCTGTTCCCTCAGGAGTAGGTTCAGTAACAACAGCAGTTTTGGCTAAACATGTAGTAAAAGCCGCAAAATTATCAATTAGAAGATAAAAAATAATTTCAATACATTCTTTTTATAATATATTTTAGTATGGCGTCTTATTGCACGCTGGCTATAGAATAAAACAGAATAATCTAAAACAAGGAAGGTGATTTTATGAATTATATTGATTTAAGAAGTGATACTGTAACTATGCCTACTGACGAAATGAGAGCGGCAATTGCAAATGCTTTAGTTGGAGATGATGTTTACGGTGATGATCCAACTGTTAATAAACTTGAAAAGCTTGCAGCAGAAAAAATGGGAAAAGAAGCAGCTTTATTTGTTCCTAGCGGAACATTTGGAAATCAATTAGCATTACTTACACATACTAGAAGAGGACAAGAAATAATTGTAGGTAAAGATAATCATATTGTGATACATGAGGTTGGGGCATCTGCCGTAATAGCAGGAGTTCAATTAAGAACGATTGATACAGTCAATGGTGTAATGAATCCAACAGAGGTTGAAAAATCAATTAGACATGATGATATTCACGAACCTGAAACAGGATTAATCTGTTTAGAAGAAGCCCATGGATGTGGAGCAGTTGTTGCTCTTGAAAATTTGCAGGAAATAAAAAAAATAGCAGAAAAACATTCTATACCGGTACATATAGATGGTGCTAGAATTTTTAATGCTGCTACATCACTTAATGTAGATGTAAAAGAAATTGCAGAATGTGCTGATACAGTAATGTTTTGTTTGTCAAAAGGATTAGCGGCACCTGTAGGTTCAATGTTAGCAGGCAGTAAAAAGTTCATAGATAAAGCAAGAAAAAATAGAAAGTTAATGGGCGGCGGAATGAGGCAAATAGGTGTTTTAGCAGCAGCAGGAATTATTGCCTTAGAAAAAATGACACTAAGGCTGGAAGAAGATCATAAAAATGCTAAATACTTTGCAGAAGAATTATCTAAGTTACCAGGTGTAAATGTTAAATTTGACAGAACAGATATAGATATGATTTATTTTGAAATGGGAGAAGAGGTTATACCTGAAAAAAAATTCATAGAAAAACTTTCAGAAAAAAATATAAAGGTAAATGGTATGGAAGATGATGAATACAGGTTTGTAACACATGTGGGTGTAACTAAATCAGATATAGATTTTGTTATTAAATGTATGAAGGAAATTATGTAATGTAATAGATACAAATCAAAAGCTGCTATTTTAGTTAAAATAGCAGCTTTTTTAGGGGAATTTATGAAAAAGTTATCGTTTAGGCTCTAGGATGCTCTGCGAAGTATTTTTTTGCTGTTTCTATACAACGACGAGCGTGTTCTGTGTATCCATAGTCTTTAACTCTTTGTATATGAGGTAATTCAATAGATAAAACTACATCTTCAGGCATTCTGTTTATTATAGAAGCAATATCAATTGCTCCTTCTCCAACATATAATCTTGCATCCCTACCGGTGTGTATAAGACCTTCTTTGTCTGTAGGAATTTCAATCGGGCCATCACAAATATGAGCAAAGTGGAACCATTCTTTTGGTACAGTATCCAATTCTTCTGTTTCAACTCTAGAGCGATAAAAATGAAGAGTATCTATCATGATACCTACGTTTTTACGGTTAACCTTAGCTAACAGCTCTTTTGCTTCTTTTAATGTGGTTAATTCAGCCCAAGTTACAAATTCAAGGTCAACATTTAAATTATATTGTTTGGCTAAATCACAAAGTTCTGCAAACTTTTCAGCGGCATACTCTTTGTTAGGAGTCCAAATGCTGCTTATAGTGCCTTTAGCACCTAACTCAGCTGCTACTTCAAATGCAGGCTCGTATTTTTTTACATCCATTCCGTCAAAAATACGTGCAAGCTCTATATCATTAACTTTTATTCCTGTTTCTTTAAGTGCAGTTTTTGTTAGTTTATACATATCTTTATTATTAGCTAAGTCGTAATTTGGCTCTCCGGGTAATCCCATATAAATAGGACGAATACTTACATAATCGTATCCAGTTAGATTAGCGATATAAATCATCTCTGGGGGAGCACATCCTAAAACTGTAAGTTGTGCTAAAGAATATTTTCTTTTCATTTTTATCTCCTTTAATAAAATAAATTTTATTGTATGGTAAGTTACAATAATTATATTTCAATTAATGAAAAAAGTCAATAGAAATCCTATAATAAACCTTGCGTAAGTCAAATAAATAGAAAAAAATTAATTTATTGAGAAGATTATTTTATAGAGTAAAAATATATGCGCTATAGTGCAAGGGGTATTACTTAGATATATATTATATGTTTGCACCATTTATTTGGGTAGGGGAAAGGGATTTTGATTTTAACTAATGAAATTCATACAATAAAAACAATACAATTGTTATAATGCTGAAATAAGTATATAAAAAATATAAATAAAATGTACTCCTTTTTCAATCTGGGTTACATGAAATAAAAATATCATTCAAAAATCAATGATTTTAAAGAATAATATTGTTAAAATGTTTTTTTTAGAAAATAAAAAATATATTGACTTATGTTAATAACAATGCTATAATTTCAATAAACAAAAATGAAATTTTCGTGGTATGAAATTTATTGAATTTGACTTTATAAAGAGAGTAAAAATTATAATTTATAGAAAGTGAGTGTGAGATTAATTAATGAAAAAATTAATATCTTATCAATTAGTTGACTATTTAGAAAGAAGAGGCGTTGAGTATGTGTTTGGACTTTGTGGTCATACTGTAATAGCTTTGTTAGATGCTATGAAAGATAGTAAACTAAAATATGTTTCAGTAAGACATGAACAAATAGCTGCTACAGCTGCGGATGGATATGCAAGAATTACAAAAAAGGCAGCAGTTTGTATGACACATTTAGGACCTGGACTTACAAATGCGGTAACAGGTGTTGCAAATGCAGCTACTGATAACATACCAATGGTAGTTATAGCAGGAGATGTTCCAAGTTATTACTATGGAAAACATCCACATCAAGAAATAAACATGCACAGCGATGGTTCCCAATATGATATTTTCAAACCATTTGTAAAAAGGGCATGGAGATTAGATACGCCTGAATTGTTACCGGATATCCTGGATAAGGCATTTAGGTTAGCGGAATCAGGAAGACCTGGTCCAGTTCTTATATCTATACCAATGGATATGTTCTCGCGCGAAATAGACGATTCTAACTTTGAGAGAACTTACAAAGATTCACATGAAACTATAAAACCTACTTTACAAAAAGAAACGGCAACACAAATAGCTAAGAAACTTATTGAAGCAAAAAATCCATTGATTCATATTGGTGGTCATACTGTATATAGCGGAGCATCAAAAGAATTAAAGGAACTGGTGGAATTCTTAGATATTCCTGTAACGAGATCATTGATGGGTCAAGGTGGAATTTCTGATACTCATCCATTATTTGTTGGAACTACAGGATTCTGGGGTACTTACTTTGTTAATGGAAAATCTTCAACAGCAGATTTAGTTCTTGCTGTAGGAACGAGGATGAAAGAAGCAGATTCAAGTTCTTGGTATGAAGGAATATCATTTAGCCAGAAATCAAGATTTATACAAATAGATATTGACCCAGAAGAAATAGGTAGAAACTACCCTGTTGAAGTAGGAGCTGTAGCAGATCCTAAATTAGCATTAGGAGCTATACTACAAGCTGCAAAAGAATTGAAACCTGAAGGAATAGATAGACCTGAATTAAGAGATGAAATAGCTAAATATAGAGCTGAATTTAAAGAATCAAATAAAGCTATATCAGAAGATGGCAGATTCCCTATGACACCACAAAGAATATTAAAAGATGTTAGAGAAGTATTCCCTGAAGATGGATTAATATTTACAGATGTTGGCTGGAACAAAAATGGTGTTAGTCAACAATTTGATATAACGGAGCCTGATACAATATTCCATCCAGGTGGATTTGCTACAATGGGATTTGGTTCAGCGGCAATTTTAGGAGCAAAATTAGCAGCTCCAGATAAAAAAGTTATAACTTTAATCGGCGATGGTGGATTTGGAACTAATCCTTCGGTATTGGCAGCTGCAGTAGAACAAAACATTCCATGTGTTTGGGTAATTATGAACAATGGAGCATTTGGTACTATAGCAGGTCTTGAAGGCGGAGCATACGGACACTCGTTTGGTACTATATTCCATACACCGGACGGAGAAAAATATAATCCTGATTGGGCAGAAGTAGCAAAAGCATATGGAGTAAAATCAAAGAAAATAACATCAGCAGATGAATTTAAAGGAGCTTTTGAAGAAGCTATAAATGCTAATGTACCATACTTGTTGGATGTTCCCATGGAAAATATTCCAGTTCCTACAGATGGTATTTGGAATATAAATGATATTTATAATCCAAAAGAAAATGTATCACAAGGGAAATTAATTTCAGGTGATGCAACTAGATTCGCACATGTAGCTACTGAATAATTAATTATTTTGAAAGCATTTTAAATATATAGTGTCAATGAAAACATATAGAATAGGATAGAAGTAAGACCTATATCTATATGTTTTTATATGAAAGATTGTTATTAAATGTGAAAATAAAAGTTAAAAGTAAAGAGGGAAATATGCAAAATAGAAATTCTCCAACTAGATCAGTAGAAAGAGCACTAGAGATATTAGATTGTTTTTTAATTGAAGATAAAATGACCTTAAATGAAGTATCCGAGAAAACCAATTTATCTCCAAGCACAGTTTATAGAATAATGCAAACTTTGCAGAATAGATATTTTATTGAAAGAGATGATAAAAATAAAAAATTTTATATAGGAGATAAAATTAATAAATTAGCAAGCTCTGTTACTAAGGATCAAAATATGGAATTGAGAAAAATAGTATATCCTTATATGGAGTTGTTAAAGGAAAAATATAATGAAAATATAAGATTGTATATACCGGATGGTTCATATAAATTGTGTATTGAGGTTATTGAGTCAACAAGAGAGCATCGACCAATAATTAAAGTTGGTGAACGCCATACTGTTATCAGAGGAGCTGCAGGTAAAGTGTTCTTAGCATATATGGATAAATTTTCAAGGAATCATATTGTTAAAGAAACTAATATAACAGATGAAGCTCTGGAAAAGATAAAAGCTAATGGATATGCATTAAGCTTAGGAGAAAGAGAAGATGGATTAGTTGGTATAGCTGCTCCTATTTTTAACGCAGAAGGTAAAGTTGTAGCTTCTTTATCGATTTCTGGGCCTGCAGTAAGGTTTATAAATGAAGAAATGTCTGATAAAATAAGTGACGTATTAAAATATTGCAAAGAAATATCAAACCAATTAGGTTTTTGATAGAGAATAAAAGAGTCCAATTATTATATGAGGACTTTTTATTTTATGTATCATTAGAAGATTGATAAAAAATAGATAAATATTCCAAGTGAAATTTCATCTGATGAAAATAAATATTGACAAAGAATAAAAGTTCAACTATACTAATATTTAAGATATAAATTAGCAAAGGGGAAGACGTATGGAAGGTAAAAATTCACCTACGAGATCAGTTGAAAGGGCTTTGGAAATATTAGAGTGTTTTTTAGATAACAAAGAGCTTACTCTGTCACAAATTTCTGAAAAAACTAAACTATCTCCAAGTACAGCACACAGGATTATTTCCACTTTACAAGCAAAACATTTTGTAGAAAGGAATCCTGAAAATAAAAAAATTTTTTTAGGTAATAAGATTAGTCAATTATCAACTAAATTACCCGATGGAACATATGATGAATTGAAGAAAATATCATACGGACATATGTTAAAACTAAATGAAAAATATAACGAAAATGTTAGATTGTTCATTTTAGATGGTGAGTACAAATTATGTATTGCCGTTGTAGAATCAACTCGTTCTTTAAGGCAGATAATTAGGCTGGGAGAAAGACACTTGCTCATTGTAGGTGCAGCAGGAAAGGTGTTTTTAGCTTATATGACACCTGACAGCAGGCGCGAAATAATTAAAGACACTAGACTTGATGATTCAGTTTTTGAAAAAATAATTGAAAAAGGTTATGCATTGAGTGTTGGAGAAAGAGAAGAAGGATTAGTTGGAATTGCATCTCCTATAATGAATTCACAAGGAAAACTTGTTGGTGTACTATCATTTTCTGGCCCTTCGGTCAGGTTCGTAAATGAGGAGATGACCGATAAGATAAATGACACGATTAAAGCTGCAA
>SWCH01002899.1_pt1 | contig 18248 bp, 14 predicted proteins | sample 4690051 | NCBI WGS metagenome assembly SWCH01 (sample SAMN10267282, study PRJNA491770) | bioreactor metagenome | isolation source: DHS bioreactor inoculated with | place: Japan: off Shimokita Peninsula | reverse complement strand
TTCAAACAGGTTCGGATTGGAACCGGCTTTATCCGGTTTGAGTCTGGTACCTTAGGTTCTCATTTTTCAAAAAAGGGATAATATCACGCTCAAATCATCTGAATTCAGTTAACTAATTTGAGAAACTCAGGTACTAACTCCTCAAGTGAAATGAAAAGCACACAATACAATCAGAAGTGCAATGCACCATTCCGGTCCGTTACAAATGTCAGGGTGGTGGGATAGGATGAGGTTTCAGCGTTCAGTTTTCAGAGTTCAGTTTTCAGCTATCAGCCATGAGCAATGTGCCATCACAGTCATGGTGGGTTACGAACCCACCCTACGACAAGCTCATAGCATGGACTCCTTTCAACTTTGGACTTTCAACATTCAACTATTTCGCCTTCAGCCATGAGCCATGTGCCATCCCAGTCGTGGTGGGTTACGAACCCACCCTACGACAAGCTCATAGCATTGGACTCCTTTCAACTTTGGACTTTCAACTTTCAACTACTTCGCCTTTCGCCTTCAGCCTTGAGCAATGTGCCATCACAGTGGTGGTGGGTTTCGAACCCACCCTACGACAAGCTCATAGCTTTGGACTCCTTTCAACTTTGGACTTTCAACTTTCAACTATTTCGCCTTCAGCCTTGAGCATTCAGCCTTGAGCATTCAGCCATGTGCCATCACAGTCGTGGTGGGTTTCGAACCCACCCTACGACAAGCTCATAGCTTTGGACTCCTTTCAACTTTAGACTTTCAACTTTCAACTATTTCAGCCTTCAGCCATGAGCAATGTGCCATCCCAGTCATGGTGGGTTACGAACCCACCCTACGACAAGCTCATAGCTTTGGACTCCTTTCAACTTTGGACTTTCAACTTTCAACTATTTCGCCTTTCGCCTTCAGCCTTGAGCTAAAACCCCACCACCACCATCTTTTTCTGCATGTATTCATCGATCATGCCGTGCCCGCCGGCCAGGGAGACGGCTTTGAAGATCTCTTTTTTATGCCCACGCGCCCAGAAGGAGCCGGCCAGGCGCGTGATTCGGGAACCGCGGTAGCCTGGCGGGAACATCGGGGTGGATGGTCCCATCAGCACCACTTCCCGCGCCTGGCTGCACAGGTCCAGCAGGCTATCGATGCTGTTGTTGATGGTGGCGGAACCGGAGATTAACACAATGTCACAGGTTGGCAAAATCTCTGCCTGCATTTCCATGGGGGTCAATGACGTGTTTTTGTCGTCCAGTGGCAATCCTTTGTCAAAAATGATCAGGTTTTTCACATCCGTGGCAATTTTTTTCGCAAGCGGCGCAATCAGGCCGATCATCGCAACCCGGGCATGCGGTTGAAACGCAATCCCAAACAGCGAGCGGGCATTGTCCGCGGGGATATCCTGTTGCTGGGCAGCCGCAGTCAGAACGCTGACAGCTGCACCTCTTTGCAGGGCATCCGTGCCCTCCACACTCAAGCGGGCTATTTCCAGCGCGGAACGCCCCAATATATCCTGATAGATCGGGAAACGGGAGCATCCCCGCGCCAGTTCTTCTCTGAGCACATAGGCAACGCCGACGTCGCCATTATCTAGTTCACAGGCGATCAATGACAGCCCAATCAGAAAATCCTTAATCGTGCGATCCTGAAGATAGGGTTCTGCTGCCTGGAGTACGTTGTCCATTAACATGATGTTACCTCCTGCTGTGTTTGGGCGCTATTCTTCCATTACTTCGATATAAATCACATCGTTGATCTTGCCACTGGCAATTTTTAGATCCGGGAAGTTGCCATTGACTGCCCCGGAGAAGGTTCCGCGAATTTCGCCAGTCCCAACCTCGGGCACCCCCACCGGGATATAGAACTGGTCGGTGGCGACATAGCGGTAGGTCTCAGCCGGGTCCCACCCCACTTTGGTGAGTAATTCTTTGGTGTTGTGATTGGAAGCACTGACCACCGAGTAGATCGCTTCACCCTGGGAGGTAACCGCATACAGAAAATCCTTTAGCTCTGTGCCACTCTCCGGGTTATAGAGCACCGGCGCGGCATCGGAGGTGAAATCGATGATGATGAACAATCCCGAAAAATCCTCGGCACTGATTTCCTGTTCACTGCCGTCGTTATTAAAGACCTTCAGGGTGCCCGTCAGGTCATTTTTCAGGAACGCAATGGGATAACTCATCGGGTACGCATCCACCGGGTTGCCCGCATAATTAATCGCCTGGGTAACAGGTTTGGTTTCAGCCGTGTAGAAACCTTCGCGTCCATAGCTGATGGTATTCTGCAAAATCACAATCCGGTTACCTGGGATCAGTTGATCGAAAGGCAGCATCGATTCTTTGTATGTCGTCGGTTTTATTTCAGGGGTGGCGGATGCAGCCAGTGGCGGAAAGGTGGCGGTGGCCTCCTGCGCCGGGACGGCGGTGGGCGGGCTGGTTGTCTCTGGTCCACTGGCGGTACATGCACTGAAAGCGAGCATTACCAGGATCAGACTTAAAGTGATGGTTAGGGTTTTCTTCATTTTATTATCTCCTTCTTTATTCAAACATTGGTTCACAATAGCGGGTTTTCACTGTTTCTGATTCCGCTTCAAAAATTTTTACCTCAACATTGTAAGTTGCTGTCAGGTATTCTTCGGTCATCACGTCGTTCACGCGCCCCTGCACCACCATGCCGTTGAAGCCCAACATGGCGACGTGCGTGCCAATTTTCCAGACGTGATTGGGAAAGTGGCTGGTCATCACAATTGTCATTCCATTTTGGGAAAGTTTCTTAATCGTGCGCAGCACCATGGCCTGATTCTTAAAATCCAGGTGCGAGGTGGGCTCATCAAACAGAATGATCTGCGGCTCCTGGCACAGGGTGCGCGCAATCAGCACCAGTTGTCTTTCTCCGCCGGAAATGTGAGTGTAGCTTTTGTTAGCCAGGTGGGCAATCCCCAGTTCGTCCATGATTTGATAGGCCAAATCGGTGTCCTTGCGGGAAGGGGTCTCGAACATGCCCAGGTACGGGGTGCGACCCATGCGTACCACTTCCAGAGAAGAGTATGGGAAGGGAGCGCTGTGTTCCTGGAAGACGATGCCGATCGTACGTGCCAGTTCAAGAATCGAATAGGATTTGATATTCCTGCCATTGATGGAAATTGATCCTGACTTCAGTTGAAAAGTCCCATTTATGCAATTCAGGAGAGTCGTTTTTCCACTGCCGTTCGGCCCCAGCATGCATAAACAGTCACCTTCCTGCACGTCAATGTGAATGTCCTTCCAGACCAGATCATTCCCATTATAGCCAAAGCTGGCGTTCTTAATCGCTAACTTGGGAGCCATCAGTTCCAGCCCCCCTTTGTTTTGCGCAGCAGGTAGGCAAATACCGGCGCACCCACCATGGCTGTCAGTATCCCCAGCGGGATCTCATTGGCGGTCAGCAGACGGCAAAAATTATCAATCAGGATCAAGTAGCCCGCCCCCACCAGCATGGTGGCCGGGATTAAAACCCGATGATCCGGGCCAACAATCATGCGGCAAAAATGGGGGATAACCTGCCCCACCCAGCCAATAATCCCACTGAACGCCACTGCGGTGGAAGTGATCACGGTGGTGACGATAATGATTATTCCCTTCATGAGTTCGTTGTTGACACCCAGAGACCGTGATTCGCGATCCCCCATCGAGAGCACGTTCAATTTCCAGCGTAACAGATAAAGAACGATCATCGATAGCGTGATGGGAATGACGGCGATCGTCAGATCCTTGACCTCAATGCTGCCCAAACTGCCCATCAGCCAGAAAGTGATGGCAGGTAGTTTTTCCTCATCATCGGCCACAAACTTAATCAGCGAAAGCAAGGATTGGAAGAAAGCCGACACCACCATCCCGGATAGAACCAACATCAAAATGGGTGTGGCTTTGTAAATATGAGCCAGAAAATAAGCCAGACCCACTGCCAGAATGCCAAAAACAAAAGCCAATCCCTGCACAGCCAATGCCGGCAGCTCCAGCACCAGGCCCATGGCCGCCCCAAAGCTGGCACCCGCCGAAACACCCAGAATGAAAGGGCTGACGAGTGGGTTCTGGAACATGCCCTGAAAAGAAGCCCCGGACATCGATAAACCAGCTCCAATCAAAGCCGCCATAATCGCCCGTGGCAGCCGCACCTGAAGAATGACCGTTTCAGCAGAACTCGTCCATAGGGGGTCGAAATTCATCCCCAGGAATTTATTCCCCAAAATTTGCAGCACCTGCGCCGGCGGAACAACATAGCGGCCGAGGAACAAGGACACAATCACTAACGACGTTGGAAACAAAATCATAATGATCCATTTCCAACGTTTTGGCTGTAATTCGATCAGCTCTTTTTGCATTATATTTCCAGCAGCGGTATCATCAATTAATTTGGATTAGAGATCGGGCTCATCACCAGAACGTTTATACCAGCCATCCAGAATTTTTTGAGCCTGGTCATCTGTCAATTCATATTCGTAAAATTCCCTGAAATAATATTGAATTTCTTCAATCAGGTTTATATCAGAAAATAATTCAGGTTGAATAACGGTGGCCAGCCAGATCAACATAAGCGTGGTGGTGGTCCCTTTATCCATAAAGAAAACCCCGGCTGGAATACGATGAAGTTCCTTGCTTTGAACAGCTTGTAAGGAAGCCCATTTTGAGCTTTCCTTTAACATGTCATTCATCACCAGATCGGGGTAGTTGCCATGGTTGTCAATTAAAATGATTTCCGGGTCCCAGGCAAAGAGCTGCTCGGTGGTAATCTCCGGGAAATTCCCACCCAATTCCGGCCCCAGCAATTTCCCGCCCGCCAGGCGAATTTCGTAATAGCGGTTCATCACTGTATAAGAGGAGAGAATATTTTCGCCCCAGGTGTTGCCCCAATAAACGGTTTTCAGTTGATCATCAGTCAGATCGCGCGTGCGTTCATTCAGCATGTGGATTTTCTCTTCATTGTACTGCTTCCAGCTTTCATATTCTGCAATCGCATCCCCCCCTAATATATCTGCCAGAATTTCAACCGCGGAGGTTGCATTGTAGATATATTCATCCAGGATCAGGTTTTTCACATCCTCCACCGAAGCAAAAGGGCTGACGTTTAAAGTCAGAACCACAGCCGGGACATTGGCAGCAATAAATTTTTGAAGCTCGTTATCATTCAGGTAGTAAATGACCAGATCAATTTCCCGTTTTAGATATTCCTCAATATTGACGGATGAACTGGGATTGGCACCCACCCCGGCGTAGTTTGCCAGATCGGGATTGAGCAGTAAAGCTAAGGGATAGTTGGTGGTGTGACCGCTCTTGGTCATCACAATCCGGTCCGCGCCACCCAGCATGAAGACCATTTCATAGGATGGTCCGGTCATGGCTGCGATCCGTTGCGGTTCCAGCGGGATGAGAACTTTCCTACCGGCTAAATCCACAATCTCACGCGTGGTGGCAGCCACCTCTTCTGTGGCAGTGGGTTGAGCGGCGGGAGTCACAACTTCTGTTGGTTGAGGAGTGGTCGATTGACAACCCGCCAGGGGTATGATCAGTAATAGAATGAGGGTGGTTAAGATGATACGTTTTAACATAAATTGCTCTCGATCTGTTTCTTCTAAGTTTCGGTTCTTCTCTCAATAACGGAGCCTGACAGCCTGTTTTTGAAAAGCAACTGATTTTATTCAACAATGAAATTGATTGCCGACAGGTTCATCGTCATCCAGCGCCCACCGGTGCCATTGATGAAGGCGGTTAACCCCACCGGCAATTCCGTGGTATCGTTGTTGAATGTCTTGCCGTCATACATGCAGTAAAAATCCAGTAAACCAAAGTATTTATCACTTTCGGTATCGGTGGAATACTCCATGTTTTTTCCTTCATTACCAAGCGCTGTGGAACCATAATATTCAACTTCCACAATGTTGCCACTCAGGTCCAAACCCATCCCGCTCAATTTAGCCAGCATGGTTTCATAATCGATTCCCAAAAATCTGCCGGTATAAGTGGATTCACCATAATTATATAAATACGAGCCATCGAACATGGCAGTGGCAACCTTTTTGCCGTCCACCTCTGTCTTTTGCATAAATTCCTTGATGGTGAGCACACCAATTTTTTCCCCATTTTTCTGAATTTCCACTTCAAAATCTGCTGGTGTGGTCACCAGATACACATTGGCGACGCCCTTGGTCACCTTCCCGCCGGAAACAACACCGGCATAAACAGCTTTGCCATCCAGTTCGACGGATTCATATTGGCCCGCATCCACCTGATAAGCAGCCAGGTAAAGATCATTGATATTGCTGACATAGGAAACGTAGCCATCAATTGCCTCCAGGAAGGCACCCTTGACCGGGGAGAGATCCAGGCCGACAATATTCTGAACAGGAGCGGCGTAATAGCTGGCATCATTGATTTCCTGATCGGATAATGCCGGTTTTACATCCGCGTAGGTGTAGCCGGTTTCCCTGGTCGGTTGACCATCCACGTACACCATTAAAAGCTCCCGCTCCACTTCGCTTTCGGGTAAGACGGGAACCGTACTTTCTTCAGCCTGCGGGGGGCTGACTTCTTCACTGCCCGCTGCGGTGGCCTCTGGTTTGACTTCAGCGGTGGGCGTACAGGCACTGATGATGAGCATGAAAATAACAACCAATATGAGAGTTTTGGATTTGAGCACGATGACCTCCTGAATGTATAGACGTTTCGACACAATAGATCAATTAAGTCTATCTGCACAAATTCATTAAGTCAAGCTGAATTTATTTGCATGCAGGTGTTTTAAAGGAAGAACACTGCACTTTTGCGGTCACATCCCCTCTCCCCCTTCACTGCCACGTAGACTTAACGCTGCACTAACAGACGATGCAGTCGTACCCAATTAAGGATGAAGAGGGCTATTGCCATCCCAGCCAGTATCCATAATAGGTTCATTTGCGGCTGAATCCCCCGCAACATAATGTCCTGCAAGGTTTTAATGCCATAGGTAGCCGGCAATATCCAGGAGACAATTTGCGCTGGCCAACGCAGTTGATAAAGCTGCAAGAAGAAGCCTGAGAAAAAGATGCTGGCCAACAAAAACACCATCGAGAACTGTACCGCCTGACTGTCACTGCGCACAAAGTTTGAGATCAAAAATCCGAATCCCAATGAAACCAGCACCACCAGCAAGGCAGCCAGTGCAAGGTAACGCCAGTTTCCCAGCATCGGTACCCCCAATACGAAGTACAACAGCCCGAACAATAAAGCGGTCAGAACGCCCAGGAAAATGGCAAAACTGAGGTATTTTCCCAGGATGATTTCAAAAGCATTCGCAGGCGAGGCACGCATAATCTCCATCGTTCCACTGAAACGCTCAGACACAATCGACAACGCCGCCAACGATAAAGCGATGTGTTGTAGGAGCAGTGCCAGTACCGCAGGTACATAAAAATGAACCGGTTTGATTTCAACTTCCATTAATGAGTGCAGGTCATGTTTGAAGGGTGCCACCAGGACACTGGAATCCATCTCTACGAACTTGCTGAGCTGTGCGTCCATGGTTTCCAGCCCGGCTTCAGCGCTTTTTGATTCGGTTTCCGCGGCGGAGCTGGGTGGGTTGTTTTCTTCAGCCGTTAGCGATTGTAGCAGGAACCATAAGATGGTCGCATTTCTGTTGGGATTCATAATCTGTGGGTTCGTCGCTGAATCCGGAGCAAACCCCTCTTTCATCTCAGCTTCTGCCTGGGCCAGGGTATGGACTTCCGTCTGGTAGGTTTGCGCCAGTGCTTTGCTCTGCTCCACGGATGCAATTAATACCTGACGATTGGCTCTATCTGTCAGGCGGCTGATGATTATTTCAACGTAACTGATTTCGTATGGGTCAATCTCCTGATGATAGAAATTAAAAACAGATTGTTGATTATTTTCAATATTTTCAGGTATCTTCTCAGGGACTTCCATGACCAGATCCAATCGCCGGCTTTGCAAATCGAACAGGGCCTGTGTTTTTTCAGTGGTCACATTGACGATTTCTATGTTCGCAATTTGCTGATCGGCAAACGCATCCACATATGCCTGGACATCATTTTCTTCCGACACCACGATGGCAGTCCGTAAAGTCTGGAATGTGTTCTGGTAACTGACCCCAAAGAGAAGCAGAATGAGGAACGGCCCCAGTATTAGAATCACAAAAAGCCTGGGCTGGCTCGTTACGGAGTAAAATTCCCTGGATAGAAAGGCTGAAATACGGATAAAAAAACGAATGATATGATTGAAAAACCTAAGAATCATCAGGGTACCTATTGATTAACTGAACAAAAACATCATCGAAGGAGGGTTCTATTTTTTGAGCCGCTTTTACGCTCATCTCATTCTCCTGACACCACTGTAATAATGAAGGAATCTGGCAGGAGGCATCTTCCACCACGACTTGCAGCATTTTATTGTTCAACAATTGAATTTGACCGGCTGCAACATCTGCTTGTTGGCGTATGGCTGCCACCTGGGCTTGTGATAGCAGATCAGTAAATTTTATTTCGATTATTTCCCCACCCATCCCGATTCGTTTGAGATTTTCCGGGGTCTCAACCATGAGTAAGCGCCCTTGCGACATTACCCCAACATAATCACAATATGCGGCTTCAGCAACGTACTGCGTGGTGATGAAGAGGGTCTTACCCTGTTCCTTCAATTTTTGAAAATGATCCCAGAATTTTCTTCTCAATACCGGGTCGATCCCGGCCGTGGGTTCATCCAGGAAAATCAAATCTGGATCGTGCAATAGCGCAGCTGCCAGGCTCAATCGGCGTTGCATTCCGCCAGATAAATCGGAGGCGCGTTTCTTCTCGTGACCGGTTAGCTCCACCAGATCCAGCCTCTTCCGAATACGCTCTTTGCGCTGACGCAGCATGCCGTAGAGGGAGGCAACAAATGCCAGGTTTTGCCAGACCGTAAGACCGTTTTGCAGCATGAACAACTGTGGCATATACCCGATCCGGCTGCGATCGGTTTGTGAAAAACGATGGGGTTGATGGCCAAAAACAAGTGCACTACCAGAGGATGGTGGGTAGATACCCAGCAGTAACCGTACGGTGGTGGTTTTTCCGCTGCCACTGGGGCCGATAAACCCAAAAATGGCGTTTTTCGGGATCCGGATAGAGACCTCTTTTACGCCAAATTCTCCGTTAAATTTCTTGGTTAACTGCTCTGTTTCAATAAGCCAATTGGTTTTGCTTTCCCAACTCCTGGAATCAACTGCCATGCCTTCTCTTTCTCTATCGTCAAAAGACGGGGTTGAATACTGGTTTAACTGTAGCCATCCCCAGGCATATTTTCAATCAGGAGGTTCACCAGAACAGGGCAGGGTTTTCCCTAGCTAACCGCCCAGTGTCGGTTGCTGATAGTATCCAGAATGGTCAGCCGCTACAACCCTTAACAGAATTGGGTTACAGCAGCGGGGATCAGTCTGTTCTTTTTATGAATAATGTTTCTCAGGCGTGCTTGGAGTTCACAATCGTGCCATGCTCCGGCAGGTTGCGGCGTTCTTCACCGGCATCCAGTGACACATACGGCATGCTCCAGCGGAAAATCCACTTGGCATCTTCCGGGGTGGCATTCACACAGCCATGTGAGCGTGGTTCGCCAAAAGCATTGTGCCAGAAAGCCCCATGAATGGCGATACCGCCCTGAATGTACACACACCACGGGACTGCCGGTGTAGAGTAGCCACTACCACCTTCTTCTTCACCGGAGGTCATATTCTTGGAAATGATTTTCCAATGGGTCAGCAGCGTGCCAGGCGGGGTGGCATAATCCACTTCCTCGCCGGTGGTATCCAGGGTGTATTGGATTCCGGTGGAAACCCGGCAGTAAAACACCTCGCGCTGGCCTTCAAAACAGGAGAGCGTCTGGTAATCCAGGTTCAGGGTCATGGTTTTCTCAACCGGGTCCACATCCGGGCTGATGGTGGCGACATCCTCATCATACAGAACTTTAAAGCCCGCCCCATCGCCCCAGAAATATTCGCCATACGAGCCGCCATAGCCATACCCGCGCCCATTAGCATCTTCATTCCAGCGATATTCAATAAAGCCATTGCTACTGCGGATGCGATCAATCCACACGACCTGACCATAATACAGCCGCGGTGGAAAATTGAAAGCCAAATGATCCGCCAGCCAGGGGGAGGCAAAGGTGCCTTCATGCGAAAGATCCACATACGGGACGGTCACCTCAGCCCAGAAGCCACTTTTGCCAGCCGGGATATCTGTGATGGGTGTATTCGGCAGGTTGCGAGTGGGTTGCAGCACGGAGCCGTACACATACCCCAGCGGCGTCTCCACATATTTCTGGTTGGATAACCCGCCCACCACATTACCGACCACCTCCTGATTCCATTCCAGCAAGGTATCGGCTGCCAGGTTTTGGATCACATTGTCCGTCCCCCCGGCGTTGGTAGGCTTGCTGCGCAGGTACATGCCCGGGTCAGTTACCCGCCCGATGATCTCGCTGGCAGGAAATTGTGCCAGTCTTTTCGGCATGGCCAGATATTCCAACCCGGAGATCTTCAGCGGGCGGAAAGCCAGTGCGCCCAGGCCAATGCCTGCGAACTTCAAAAAATCACGGCGTGATAAATTTCTACGTAACATGATCGCAATTATAACGCAACAATGCTGGCAGAGAAATTGTTGTGTAAAATGATCAGGTTTCTGCCCGAAGTCATCCAATAATTGCTTACACTTTCGATGCCTGAATATCGAAACAGGAAAAGGATAAGTATAATGAAGGAGATGGGCTTTTTCCCCTGGAAATTCAACCAGTCAGGGGAAGTGAGCCTTCCTCATTTTATAATCAATTTCAGGAAACCAACATGATCAGACACATTGAAACCAGAGACATCCCCCAAATTTGTTCCATTTACAATTACTATGTTGAAAATACAAATGCCTCGTTCGAAACCGCAGCTGTGCCAGTAGCAGACATGCATAAAAGGGTGCAGGAATTCACCCGTGATTATCCCTGGCTGGTGTATGAAGAGAATGCATTCGCGGTGGGATTTTGTTATGCCAGCAAATGGCGACCGCGACCAGCCTATCGCTACACCGTGGAAGTCACCATCTATCTGGACTGGCAGCATCTCGGCCAGGGCATTGGCAAGCAGCTCTACCAGGAATTGTTTGCCCAACTCAAAGTGCTGGGCATACACTCCCTGATCGCCACCATCGCCCTGCCGAATGAGAAAAGCCAGAAATTACACGAGAGCCTGGGCTTCAAACAGGTGGCTCATTTTAAGGATATGGGCTTTAAGTTTGAGCATTGGATTGATGTGGGCTATTGGCAGTGTATTGTAAGTTGATCACACCATTGATAAAAAACATTTAACGAATATGATTGAGGCTGCTCCGCCTACCCGCCCGAGTAGTATTTGTCACTTTTTTCATGTTAAGGCGACTTATCTATAGAGCTCAAAATAAGTGTACCCTGGCAGGATCCAAGTGGCTCTCGTAGGGTGGGTTCGTAACCCACCACGCCCCTGATGGCTGATGACACATAGCTCGAGGCTGAACGCTGAAAGCTCATCGAAACCCACCACCCCCATATTGCTAACGGATCGGAATGGTGCATTGCCCTTCTAATTGGTTGGTGGATGGTGGTTTTGATTCCATTCCGGGTCTGTGTTGATCCCGAAGTGCAGTGCACCCTACGGTAAATCTGGTGGCTTATCTCAACCCTCAACCCTCAACACTCAACATTGCTCATCGAAACCCACCACCCCCATATTGGTAACGGGCCGCTAAAACAAAAAGAAATTCGTAAACCTATTACCAGCAAAAACATAAATAACAACTGGCAGATTGCTCGGGAAGAAAAAGAAAAGGATTTACGAACAATATTTGTTTCAGAACCTGTTGAGGATGAGGAAATTCAAGAGATCTTGGAAAATATTCAATTTGAAGATATTCAATAAAAGTTAGTGATTGTTTTCTACATGAGTCGCTTTTATCAATAAATAAACCTGCGCGATTATACGATTCGGACGAGTGTTGTTATACATTTTAGCCAGGAGTTATAATAATTTTATACATTGTGGTGATTCTAATTTTCTTCGATCACGTTTATGTTTCTCAATTTATGTTGTTAAAGTAAAGTGATTTTTTCTCAAAGTAGGTTGAACACAATACCCAATCTCAATCAAGAACCCCTATTCGTTTATTCGTTTATTCGTTTGAAATTCGTTGACGGCAAACCAATAGTGTTATAAAACCTCGCCTTTATGGAACAGTTAAGTGAATGCATTCGAAATCGAAATGAATGGAGTCTAATTTGATTGAACAACAAAACAAAAATTTGCTGAAGGATGAAGTTGAAACGCTTGATCCCAGCAGTGATGACGCCATCATTCAGGCAACCCGTGAGGATAAAACCAAATTTGTGCATCTCTACCGCCGTTATGTCAAGGATGTATACCGCTATGCTTTCTCCCATCTGAATCATCCATCCGAAGCGGAGGATATCACTTCACAAACATTCCTGATTGCTCTGCAAAACTTTGATCAGTATCGGGGTGATGGGTGCTTCGGTGCTTATCTGATCGGTATTGCCAGGCGGCTGATTGCCAGATCCTTCCGACACACACAAGATGAATGGGGAAATGAAGCCGATCTCATGCTAGACACAAAAGTCATTTCAGAGGAGCTGGTTTCTCAAAAAATGACTCTCGAGCAGGTGATCAGTGAGCTTTCAACCATTCCGGATCAAAGAGCAGAGGCGATCCGCTTACATTATTTTGCCGGGTTGCAAATGAAGGAAGTAGCTGCTGTGATGCGGAAGAGCGAGATGGCGATTCGAATGCTGGTTCATCGTGGAATTGTTGATTTGAAGAAAAGATTGGTAAATGGATATGAACCACAGGGTGAGAAAAATGAAACAAAAGCTAAATAATTTATTCAAAAGATACTTAACGATCAGTGAAGATCAGGTGGAAATAGATCCCACTTTCGATCACGACCTTAAAACAATGGTTGCTGCCATCATCCCGGGAGAAAGCTTCGAGAAGCGACTGGAAACACAAATTCTGGAAATGGCTGCTGCCAAAAATAAGAACAGTACCCGTGCGTCAACTCAAAAACAGGCTGGCTGGTTTTCATTGAACACGCCGTTAAAGAAATTCTCTCTGGTGGGCTTGACGATTATCGTCATCATTGCGCTCAGCTTATTGGTCAGTCCCAGCCTGCGTGTCATGGCAGAGGATTTATTCAGTTTCTGGAAAAAGGTTGATAATCAACGAGTTGTTACACCTTTCCCGGAGGTACCTGCCATGGATCCGGATGAAATACCCACCATTGTAGAATCATTGCAAGAAGAGATCAAAAGTACCCAACAGGCAACTATGGAGAATGCAGAGGAAGAATTCATTATTAAACTACCTACATTGTTACCAGAAGGTCATCGCATTTTAGTCGTGGATAGAGGACCTCGGGGAAATGCGTTCCTGAATCTTTCTAAAGCACGGTTTGGCGCGCTGATTACCGTAACCATCCAACCTGCAGTAGACGTAGAAGGAACGATTCTTGGGCCTGAAGGTAAGGTTGAAAAGGTAACCATCGGTGATATTACCTATGAATACGTGCGTGGGGGATGGGGAATTGGCAACGCTTTATCCAACCAGATGGATCCCGATGCAGTTAAAGATCTTTCATGGATTGATGATTATGATGGTTTCCACAAGCTGCGCTGGTTCGATGGCAATATGAATTACTATATGGTAGTTGCTGGAAATAGTGCGCCAGGTTCGGACCGGTATTTTGGAAAAAATGACCTGGTGAAGATTGCATCAAGTTTTCAACCCCTGGAAAATGGAAGTCGCCCCCCTTTGGATTTCTTTGAACCAGATTATGGAATCGATGAAAAACCCTTCGAGTACATAAAAGACATTTCTGTTTTAGAAGATCTGGTTCGATTTGACATACCAGAAGCAACGGTTCTACCTGGGAATTTTAGCTTCAAAAACGGTATGCCCGTGTTTACAGGTAATCACGTAATCATGTATTTCTCTTGCACAGATGATGCTGTAAGTTCAGAGGAAATGAAGGAATATGAGTTTGAATTTACAATTGGTCGTTACAGCGATTCCGGTCTGGCAAAGGAATTTGAAATGTTCGGTGGGTATGAGGTTGGTGAAGATGCTTTTATTGAAACGATTTTGATAAATGATAGGGAAGTCCAATATGTGAGAGGAGGTTGGGCTTACAACGCAGGAGTAAGAACCTGGGATAATAACAGAAAACAATTCAGAATGGTTTGGTATCAAGATGGTTTGTTATACAACCTGGGGAATCCCAATGTTTTTCAGTCTGATGATCAGGGTTTCTGTGCCTTGACCAAACAGGATCTGATCAAGTTTGTGGAAGGCTTGCAGTAAGATGAATTAGTCAGGTTCAGCTTTCAGCCCTGAGCTATGTGTCATCACAGTCTTGGTGGGTTTCGAACCCACCCTACGATGAGCTATGTGTTATCAGAGGCGTGGTGGGTTTCGAACCCACCCTACGATGAGCTATGTGTTATCAGAGGTGTGGTGGGTTTCGAACCCACCCTACGATGAGCTATGTGTTATCAGAGGTGTGGTGGGTTTCGAACCCACCCTACGATGAGCTATGTGCCATCAGATGCGTGGTGGGTTTCGAACCCACCCTACGATGAGCTATGTGTCATCAGAAGCGTGGTGGGTTTCGAACCCACCACCCTACGATGAGCTATGTGTCATCAGAAGCGTGGTGGGTTTCGAACCCACCCTACGATGAGCTATGTGTCATCACAGTCTTGGTGGGTTTCGAACCCACCCTACGATGAGCTATGTGTTATCACAGTCTTGGTGGGTTTCGAACCCACCCTACGATGAGCTATGTGTTATCAGAGGCGTGGTGGGTTTCGAACCCACCCTACGACTCCACCTATCCTGTAAATCCCAGTTCGGATTATTATGTGTCATCGGGGGCATCAGCCATGAGCCATGAGCATTCAGCATTCAGCCATCAGCCATCAGCTACCAGCCATCAGCTTCACCTCTGTCCACTCTCCACTGTCCACTACGCACTGTCCACTTTAAACTTTTCTGACCACCTCCGCCACCACCTGCGAACCCAACGCCAGGTTTTCCAGCGAGATGCGCTCATCGATGCCGTGCATGCGCTCCAGCTCAGACGGGTCGATGATGATCGGGATCAGGCCAAAAGCCGGGACGCCCTTACGGCGGAAGTAGCGCGAGTCAGTTGCGCCGGGGGTCAGCATGGGTGCCACCTGACAATCCGGGATGAGGCCGGTGATACCAGATTCGAGGGCAGCAAAGAAGGGGTGCTGATAGGACGTGACGGAGGGCATGCTCAGGTCGGATGGGGTTTCCAGGCGCAATCGCTCATCCCCCAGCAGCTTTTCGAGCGCGGCGAAGAACCGCAGCGGATCTTCATCTGGCAACAGGCGTACATCCAGCATAGCTTCAGCCTGCGCCGGGATGACATTCTCCTTCTCGCCTGCGCGCAATACGGTGGGTGTGACCAGATTGTGCAGCATGGCGTTGAAGGTCGGCAGCTTGCCGAGTGCGTTGCGCACCAGCGGCCACAACAGGGGGTGGCGGGCATGCTGTAAGAGGAATGACTGCGGAAAATCAGCCGTTCGCCCCAAACGGCGCAGCAACTCGGTGGAGGTGTCCGTCAGGCGGGCGGGATTGGAATGCTGCTGAAGTTTGTGCAGGGTAGTGGTGAGCACGTCAATGGGGTTATTGCCGCGTGGAATGGACCCCAACCCGGCTTCCCCGCTGGCAATGATCCTGGTCCACAGGGCATTCTTCTCGGCTACGGAAACATAGAAGATGAGTTCATCTTTGAGTAAACCCCGCAGACCAAAGCCACCTTCATCCCAGATCATTTGCGGGGCGATGTGTTCCCAGTGGTTGTCCACCATCCAGCGCGCACCAAATTCCCCGTCCTGTTCCTCATCGGCCACCGCCAGAAAGATGATATCGCGCTCCAGCGGCCGGTCCTGTTCCTGCAGCAGATCGAGCGCTATCAGGTGCATGATCCCGAAGCACTTCATATCCAGTGCACCACGACCATACACAAAGCCATCTGCGATGTCGCCACTGAAAGGATCGTGCGACCAGTCAGCCGCATCCGCCGTAACCACATCCATGTGATGCAGCAATAGCAGGGGTCCTTTGCTGCCATCTCCATTGCCATGCAGACGGGCGACAACATTAGCCCGGCCGGGTGCACTGGGATAGATGTGTGGCTCGAGCCCACGTTGACGCAGTTGCTGGGCGTAGAATTCGGCTGTTTGGGCTTCATTGCCAGGCGGGTTGGTGGTGTTGATATGAATATATTCGCTCAGTAAGCGGGCTGCACGCTCTCCGATATCCGCCATGGGTTTCATTTCCATGCCACTCCCAGCCCGGGTGCCTGCGATGGCAGCAAGAACATGCGCTGCATGTCCACCAGGAAACCGGTAGCGGGATCATTTTTGACGAACAGTGGGCCAATGGCTTCACAGGCCAGAATATTTCTGGCGACAGATAAATGCACCGCGGCAGCGCTGGCGATGCTGCTCTCCCCCATCGAGCCAACGATGCAGGGAATGCCAGCCGCTTCGGCCAGGGACAGGATCTCCAAAGCGCGCAGAATACCGCCGCATTTCATCAGCTTGATATTGAACATATCCGCCGCTTGGCGGGCAATGATCTGGCGTGCATCCGCGGGGCTGTGCAGGCTCTCATCCGCCATAATGGGCACGTCCGCCGCATGGCAGACCTCGGCCATGCCTTCAATATCCGAGTCTTTGACCGGCTGTTCCACGTATTCCAGGTCAAATTCCTGCAAAGCCTGAATGGCAGCAATGGCTGTCTGGGCATCGCCCCAGCCCTGATTGACATCCACCCGCAATTTGATCTGATCTCCAATGGCAGCGCGAATGGCAGCCAGGCGGGCAACATCTTCTGCAATGGTGCCACCGATCTTCAGCTTCAGGGTTTTTGCCCCAGCCGCATACTGACTGGCAGTGGCCGCCATGATCTGCGGTGTGTCCAGGGGGATGACCGGATAGGCAATCGCAGCCTCACGCATTTTTCCACCGAGCAGCGTGTACAGCGGCAGTTTTAGTGCCTTACCCATCAGATCATAAAGGGCCATATCCACGGCTGCCCGCGCCGCCGGTGCTTGCGGGATGAGGGCTTCCAGCTCGCGCAATATGTTGACAAAGTCAAAGGGATTCTTCCCGATCAGCACCTCGCGGGCGGCTTGCAAGGCTGCTATGTCAGATGCCTGGGTCTCTCCAGTCACTGCCACATCCGGGGCGGCTTCTCCCATACCAGGTGAACCTTCATCCGTAACCAATTCCAGCAAGGCGTATTCAAAGACTTCATAACTGCCATACGCCACCGTCAGTGCCACCAGCGGCTCCAAATTCAGCGGCCGGATTTTTACATCCACTATCTTCATTGCTTCCTCCTCAGGAACCTTTCTTGCTGTTCATTTCGATCATTCAGAGCGTCCTTTTTATTGAGGTATGCCTTCCTTGCGCACTTTGAAAATGCCAAATACCAGCGGCAGGGAAAGCACATGCACAACAGCCAGGATCAAGAACATGGCTTTAAAACCCATGCCATCCACCAGCACGCCGGCCAATGGCTGTCCCAGCCCAATACCGATATTGCCGACCGCCATGATGATCGAGAACATAAAAGCGGCAATGCGCGGGTCGCTGAAGTCCATCCCCATGGCCATGTACACCGTCTCGTAATATCCAAAAGCCACACCAAAAACGAACACCACCACCCAGGCCAGGCCAGCAGAGGGCACCAGCGCCATGGCAGCGGTTACGATGGTTGTCAGCAGCAAAGCTGCCAGGATGCTGTTGCGCCGTCCGATGCGTTTCATTAAAGGTCCCCCCACCACAGCCCCCAATACTGCACCAATACCAAACACGGAGAGATACACGCCCACACTATCCAGCGAAACCCCCAACACTTCATTCAGGAACGGCCCAATCATGCTGTTGGCACTGTAAAGAGCCAGCGGGTAAAGGATGCCCAACACCAGGAAGAGGATAAAGCCCCAATCCTTGAAAGCCTTGAAAGCATCTTTTTGGTATGCGCCTTCAGCGATGTGTCGCTTGCCTTCTTTCACCGGCAAAGCGATGAATAATACCACCAGTGCCAAAACAGCAATCAGCGTGAAAACCATCGACCAGTTGCCACGTGCTGAGAGCAGCCCAAACACTGCCGCAAAGATGATCGAGCTCAGCGCACGCCCCCCC
>SWCH01000766.1_pt1 | contig 18265 bp, 20 predicted proteins | sample 4690051 | NCBI WGS metagenome assembly SWCH01 (sample SAMN10267282, study PRJNA491770) | bioreactor metagenome | isolation source: DHS bioreactor inoculated with | place: Japan: off Shimokita Peninsula | reverse complement strand
CCGCCATATAAGATGAATATATTAAATTCAGGATGTCGTTATGAATATGAGTGGCCGCTAGCAAGAACTAAATGGAGAAAATTATATCTAAGGTCTTTTGGAAGGCTTCGATGGGATAGTGAACCGGATATTAATTTACCACCAGATGGGTTTACCCATTTACCACCTTCGATTTCTACAGAAGTTAATAAATTAATATATAGAACATCAAGATTTGTAGCGCCTAAAGAATTCAGCGGACCTATAGAATTACACTTATACGCTTCTATTGATTCTGAGGATGCTAACTTTATAGTAAATATTTATGATATATTGCCGGACGGAAGAAGGATGCCTCTTTCCAGGTATGGAGCTTTAAAAGCTTCCCATCCTTTAGACAAAGAAAAGTCTTCAATAGGAGAACCTGTACATAACAACTCCGTATCAATTCCTGTAATACCCGGCGAAATCAGAGAATATGTAATAGAAGTCAATCCAACAGCAATGGTTATTCCTGCCGGTCATATGTTAGAACTTGAAATAACAAGTATGAATCCAAATGAATGTCATAAACAAAGCTGGACAGGAAAAGTTGGAAATATGGGAGTGATACCAAGCAATACAACAATCGGCTACAAAATATACAGGGATAAAAATTATCCATCATACATCCTAATGCCAGAGATACCATATACTCCCAAGGATTTGTGGATTCAGCCTGTAGAAGATGAAATACAATAGAAATACATAGTATTAGATGTTGAGGGGACGCATTTTGTGAGTCCCCTTTATATATTAATTAAAATGAGATGCTAAACAAATTATTGAAGAACAGTTTTCGTGAAATGTGCTTAGTACCTTAATTTATATTTAGCATATTCTTAATTTTTAAAGCTATTGACACTTGCTCTATGAATTTAAAATTGTTATTTTCTAAATTTAGAATTTTTTTAGCCTTCATTATTCTGTATCTTATTGTATTTTCATGTTGATTTAACATTGTTGCTGTAGATTTATAGTCACCATCGTTTTCTAAGTATGCTTCTATTGTTTTAATCAACTCGAATTTATCATGGTTGCTGTCATCTTGAATTAGAGGAAATATAATATCGTTATAGAAATCTTGAAGTATGTCTGTGTTTTTTAGAGGATACAAAAGTTTATATACACTTAGGTTCTTGTAAAGAACAGTGCTTTTATCAATTATGTTTGAAATATCATGAGCTAGTATAGATTGCTTTATGCAGCTGTTAAATTGTTCTATTTTAGAAAAGACATTACTTATTCCAATATGATGGTTGTCTATATAGCTGCTTATTATTGATTCAATAGCATTTAAGTCAGTGTCAAAATTATGTACTTTGTCAAAATTCATAATTAATAATATCCCATTTTTATATTGAACAGGCTCAATATTTGATATTCTTTTTACATGAGATAATAAAATTTGTTTTTTTACACTAGATATATCTGTAGTTTTAATATATAAAGAAGCATAATAATTTTTAAAGCTTTTATTTATTTCATAGGCAGTTTCTATGATTAATTTATTACTTGCGTTGTTTTCTAATATTTTTTCAATTCTCATTTCGGATATAGTGTCTAATTGGTCAGCAAGAATCATTTCCATTGTAGTTTTTATAATTTCGGCATATGGAATGTCCCCGTCTATAAATATAACCGGAAAATTGTTTTTATCGCATAAATCAATAACCTTTTTTGGAAGTTCTTTAATATATTCATCAATAACAAAAGTTCCGCAAGCTTTACAGTCTATGTATAATTTAAAATATTCAATCATTTTTTCTTCATCATTTTTAACTATATAAAGACTGTTAATAAATAAATCACCCTTTTCAATTAAGTCGCTTTCTGAAAGATCATCTTGTAAAGGACAATCAGAAAAATTAACCCTCTTTATTTCATTATCAATTCCATTATTTCCTGCTACAATTGTTGCATCTTTAAATAATTCTATAGACAAAAGATTTTTTATTTTTACAGACATTGAAACACTCCTTTTGTTGATTGTCATTAATTATTTTACTATATATTAAGAAATATTACTACAACAATTATCGGTCAAATATATTTTAAAGCAAAAATTTAATATAAAAGCCAATATAATTATTAAAAATACAAAAATGAGTTTAAAAATTTATAAAAATTACAAAGACATACATAGATTAATAATATATAATACTATACTAAGAAAGAAAATAAGAAAAAATGCAGCAAATATTTTATGTGATAAATTATAGTTGTTGATAATGAGATTTTTTGTAAAATTAGCAAGTGTGTTGCTTTTGCAAACGATATACAGCCTATGTATTTTTATGAAACACATCAGTGTTTTCTAAAACATATAGTTGTATGTATGAAAAATAAAAATGGTTTTATATTTAGATACTAATTATATCAAAGCAAAAAGCATAGCTATATAAAATTGCAACAATGAATTTTTATACAAGGAAGGAGAAAAAATGAGAGTACTTGATATTTTAGATTTACAGGACATTTTGGTAGGCTGTACTATTCTTGGAACTGGTGGAGGAGGTTCCCTTGAAGATGGGCTAGAGGCAGTAAAGGACGCTTATAGCAAAGGGTATGAATTTAAGCTTTTAGATTTTGATGAAATAGGTGATGAAAAGTATTATATAAATCCATATTTTTGTGGAAGTGTTTCTCCTAATGAAGAAAAAATAGAAGTTGGAAGTGAATTAATAACTGCAGTTGAAGCTTTAGAAAAATATATGAATGTAATCTTTGATGGAATTGTTTCTATAGAATATGGCGGGGGAAATACAGGACAAGCAATGGCAGCAGCTGCTGAAATGGGTAAATACATAGTGGATTGCGACGCAGCGGGAAGAGCAGTGCCTGAATTACAATTTTCTACATATTATGTAACGGATAAACCTATATATCCATTTTCTGTTGCTACTAAATTTGGTGATACAGGTATTTTTCCTAAGGTCAGAGATGATGAAAGAGCAGAAGCATTATCTAGATTTATGGCGGTAGGCTCGGAAGGCAGTGTAGGTATAGCAGACCATCCTATAAAGGGAAATTTGTTAAAAAATTCTGTGATACCAAGTGCTTTGAGTTATGCAGGAAAGGTCGGTAAAGCACAAAGAGAAGCTTTAGAAAATATGGAAGATCCAATAGAGAAAATAATTAAATCAGCTAATGGATATTTGTTATTTGAAGGAATAGTGAATGAAGACACTGATTGGAGCATAAAAGATGGATTTACAGTGGGTACAATATATATTGACGGTATAAACAATCATGTTAATGATTTGCTTAAAATATGGTACAAAAATGAAAATATGATTTCGTGGAAGAATAATGAACCGTATATTACATGTCCGGATTTAATTTGTGTGGTAGATGCTGTAACAGGATATCCAATAACAAATCCTAATTGCAAAGCTGGAAATAAAGTTGCGGTTTTGGGATTTGAATGTCATGATTTATGGAAAACTGAAAAAGGTTTAAGCATATTAAATCCAAGGTTTTTTGGATTTGATATAGATTGTAAATATATTAAAGACAATATAGATAGTATATAAAAAATAAATATAAGATGGAGGAAGAAGAGGATGAAGAAAAAATTAGCTTTGCTTTTGGTAGCTTTAATGGTTTTAAGTATGGTAACTGCATGTGGTACAAATCAAGGCAATTCTACTGCCAAACAAAATACCGGTGAAGAAATGGATATAATGTATTATGCATATAATTCAATACCAATACTAACTTGGGACCCAAGTGTTGAATTTTCAAATGGGATTGTTGTGTTAAACAATATTTATGAACAACTTTTAAGATTTAATGCTGAAACTAAAGAGTATGAAAAAGTTCTGGCTGTAGATTACAAAAAGAGTGACGATGGTCTTACTTGGACATTTAATTTAAGACCAAATGTTAAATTCCAAGATGGCACACCTTTTAATGCGGAATCCGTTAAATATTCTGTTGAAAGAACAACGGAAATAGGTCAAGGTGCTGCATATATATGGGATCCTGTTGAAGAAATAAACATAATTGATGAACTGACTGTTGAGTTTAAGTTATCATATCCGGCACCTATAGATGTTATAGTTAGCTGTCCATATGCAGCATTTATGCTACCTGTTTCTTTAAAAGATCAGCCGGACAACTGGTTTGAAAGTGGAAATGCATGTGGCACCGGACCGTATAAACTTCAGGAATCCAGCATGGGTGATGAAGTAATATTAACTAAAAATGATGATTATTGGAAAGGCTGGGATGGAGAACATTTTGAAAAAGTAATAGTAAAGAAAATATCTGAAACTTCTTCTAGAAGACAGATGATTGAAGCTGGAGATGCAGATATAACTGTAGAATTACCATCAGAAGATATAGAAGCGTTAAAAACCAGCGGCAAGGTCAATGTTGTGGTTGAACCTTCTTTTACTAATTTATTAGGTTTTTATAATACAAAAAAGGCACCTTTAGACAATGTAAAGGTTAGACAAGCACTATCGTATGCTTTCCCATATGATGATGTTGTTAAGTATGCACTTGGCGGTTACGGTCAACAATCATATGGTCCAATTCCTGAAGGAATGTGGGGTCATTCAAAGGACACAATGCAATTTAACTATGATTTAGATAAAGCTAAAAAGCTATTAGATGAAGCAGGAATAAAAGAAGGAGAATTAAATTTACTCTTAACGTATATGAGCGGGGATGAGGCAGAAAAAAAATCCGCAGAATTATATAAAGGAGAACTATCTAAGATTGGTGTAAATCTTGAAATTAGAAGTATGCCATGGGAAAGTCAGTGGGAGATGGCAAGAGGTACTTACGTATCTTCACAGCAGGATATATTCTTCATGTATTGGTGGAATGATTTATCAACTCCTTATTCATATTTATATTCATTGTTCCATTCAGAAGATGAACCGTTATATAACTTAGCCTATTATTCAAATCCTGAATTTGATGAAATGATTGATAATGCTCAGGCAAAAACAGCTACAAATATTGAAGAAGCTGAAAAAGAGTTTATTGCAGCACAAGAAGTTCTTATGGCAGATAATCCGGCAATCTTTATGTATGATAAAAGTATACCTTGGGTAGAGTCGCCAACATTGAAAGGCCATGTAGACAATCCATCATATCCATTTGTTGTGTTTTTCTATGATTGTTATAGAGAAAAATAAAAATTCATGTTAGAAACAATAAAAGTTTGGGGTGCGTATGAAATACGTACCCTACAACATATATGAATCTGATATAAGCGATATATGTAAGAATTTATTTAATAAAGTTATGACATGAGAATGGAGGTAAGAATGAAAAAATACATTATTAAACGTGTCCTGCTTGGGTTGCTGGTAATGATGGGAGTTGTAACAATTACATTTTTTTTGACAAGAGTAATACCATCTAACCCTGCTGCTCAATGGGTAGGACCAAGAGCAACTCAAGAACAAATAAATGCAGCTACAATAGAACTTGGATTAGATAAGCCGTTATACGTTCAGTTTGGGAAATATGTTGCAGGTTTATTAAAAGGTGATTTGGGATATTCGCTAAAAACTAAACAGCCTGTAGTTAATGAGTTAAAAACTTATATACCTCCTACACTTGAACTTGTACTTGTTTCAACTGTACTGGCTGTAATAACAGGCATACCGTTGGGATTGTATTCAGCAAAGAAAAAAGATAAAATGCTGGATCATTTCTGCAGATTTTTTTCTGTAGGAGCTGTGTCGCTGCCAACCTTCTGGGTCGCATTATTTTTGCAGCTAATATTTTTTAGATGGCTGCACCTTTTGCCCCTTGGAGGTCAAATAGATACAAAATTGAAGCTTTTATATGAAATTCCACATTATACAGGATTACTTACACTTGATACTTTATTATCCGGCAATAATATATTGTTTGTTGATGCATTAAAACATATTATACTTCCAGCGATAACAATATCTTTATATCCAATTGGGCTTGTAGCAAGAATGACTAGGTCAGCACTTTTAGAAATATTGGGAGAAGATTATATTAAAGCTGCAAGATCCTATGGGTTAAAGGAAAATTTAGTTTTGTGGAAGTATGCATTGAAGAATTCTCTTGGCACAACTGCAACTGTACTTGCTTTGTCAGTGGGGTATACATTAGTTAATACTTTTTTAATTGAAGCAATATTTAATTGGCCGGGAATAGGAAATTATATTTCTACTGCAGTTATGTCATTAGATTATCCGGCTATTATTGGTGTAACTTTATTTTCAGCCATATCATATGTTGTTTTAAACTTATTAGCAGATATTATTATAGCTATAGATCCAAGAGTAAGGGTATAGGTGGTTGATATGAGAAATGATGTTTTAAAAAAAATAGCTGGTTCAAAATTTAAACAATTTAAAATAAATATTTATTTATTAAGGAAAAACTCACTTACTAGATTTGCATTGTATTCAGTTTTATTGCTTGTTGCAATTGCAATATTTATACCTATAATTTTACCTGCACAGCAAAATATAAATCAGGATGCAAATCCTGCTGAGAAATTATTAGGACCATCATCAAGTCATATATTTGGTACAGATGAACTTGGAAGAGATATATTTAAAAGAGTTTTATTAGGCACTAAAATATCTTTGAAAACTGCTCTTTTAGCAGTGGGTGCATCAATTTTAATAGGAGTTCCCCTGGGAGCAATTGCAGGATTTTTTTCAGGATTTATTGATGAAGCAATTATGAGAATTACCGATATATTTTTAGGGTTCCCTCCCCTTTTGTTAGCCATAGCTATAGCTGCATTTTTAGGCCCCAATCTTGATAATGCAACTATAGCAATAGCGCTATCATGGTGGCCGTGGTATACAAGAATAGTAAGAGGGCAAGCAGTTTCATTAAAAGAAAGACAGTTTGTCAAAGCTTCCCAGGCATTGGGAGCACCATCAAGTAAAATTATATTAAAACATATTATACCAAACTGTATTGCACCAATTATAGTTCAAGCATCTATGGATATTGGAGGCGTAATTTTGACCATTGCATCCCTTAGTTTCTTAGGGCTTGGAGCACAGGCACCAACACCGGAATGGGGATTGATGGTAAGTACCAGCAGGAATTATTTTCTCAATGCTTGGTGGTACAGTATATTCCCAGGACTTGCAATATTTTTTACAGTGCTGATATTTAACTTATTAGGTGATGGGTTAAGAGAAATATTAGACCCTAGAACTAGGAAAAATTAAGAGGAGGTGAGCTGATGGATAAACCATATCTTCATATAAAAGATTTGAAAGTAAATTTTAAAAGCTATGAAGGTTCAAAAAAAATACTTGATATTGATGAAATAAAAATAAATAAGGGAGAAGCATATGGCATAATTGGTGAAAGTGGAACCGGAAAAACAGTTCTTGCTCTTTCAATTCTGCAGCTTTTAGAGATGCCTCCGGGAGAAATTGCAAGCGGTGAAATATTATTTAATGGTGAAGATTTGCTGAAAAAGTCGATGAAACAAATGGAGAGAGACATAAGAGGTAAAAAGATATCAATGATATTTCAAGATCCTATGTCAACTCTTAATCCTGTTTTTACAGTAGGGGAGCAGATTATAAAAGTTATTGTTGAAAATCAGGGATTAAGCAAAAAAGAAGCTTATAGTAAATCTGTAGAAATGCTTAATCTTGTTGAGTTGCCTGATGCTGAAAGGGTTATGGACAAATTCCCCCACGAGCTATCCGGAGGGCAGCGACAACGTATTATAATTGCATTAGCTTTGAGCTGTGGAGCAGAATTTATTATTGCAGACGAACCAACTAGAAATTTAGATGTTACAATTCAAGCTGGAATTTTAAAGTTGATTAAAGAGTTACAAAAAAATTTAGATGTAACAGTTTTATTTATAGCTAATAATCCGGGGCTGATTTCAGCTACATGTGATGATACAGCTGTTCTTTATAAAGGAGAAATTGTTGAGCGTGGTAAAACTAAAGAAGTGCTTAGAAATCCTAAGCATCCATATACATTCACACTTTTAAATGCAATACCACGAAATAAAAAAGAAAAAATTGATTTAACAGAGGTTGTACATCTTCAGGAAGAAACAAACATTGAGGGTGCATGTATATATTATAATAAATGTATTAAGAAACAAAACTCATGCAAGCAAATTCAACAAAACGTACATATAGAAGGTTCTCATTATGTTAAGTGCGGTTTAGCAAAGGATGGTGTTGATGGTGAATAAAAATATTTTAGAGATAAAAAATTTGAAAAAATATTTCCCAGTTAGCGGTTCTAAAACATTATCTTTTGTAAAAGCTGTTGACGGTGTTTCCCTTAATGTTAAAAAAGGTGAGGTTTTAGGACTTGTCGGTGAATCCGGATGTGGCAAATCAACACTTGTCAATACTGTTCTCAACTTAACTAGCCCTACAGAGGGTGAAGTTATTTTTGACGGTAAAAACATGTATGCTCTAAATAAAAAAGACTTGAGAAATATTAGAAAAGATATTCAAATTGTGTTTCAGGACCCATTTTGGTCATTGAACCCTAGGATGCTTGTTAAAGATGTTATTGGAGAACCTTTGACTGTTCAGTCCAAATTAAATAGTATTGAAATACTTGAAAAGGTTGAAGAACTCCTTGAAATGGTAGACCTGCCAAAAGAGGGAGCATATCAGTATCCACATGAGTTCAGCGGCGGTCAAAGACAGCGTATTGCAATAGCAAGAGCACTTTCTTTAATGCCTAAACTTGTGGTATTAGATGAGCCAACATCTTCCATAGATGTAGTATCACAAGCTCAAATATTAAATTTACTTGAAGAGCTCAAGGAAAAATTTGATTTAACCTATATTGTTATTTCTCATGATTTGAGTGTTGTAAGCTATATGTCAGATAAAATTGCAGTTATGTATTTGGGAAAGTTGGTAGAATATGGTGAAACTGAAAAAATATTTGATAATCCGCATCATCCATATACAGAGGCATTATTTGCTGCAATACCTGATATCAATACTGATAACATAGAGGATATAAAAACACTTGTAGGAAATGTTCCCAGTGCTATAAATCCACCATCAGGATGTAGATTCCACACACGATGCCCTTATGTGATGGATATATGTAAAACAACGGAACCGGAATTAATAGAAACTGAAGACGGAAGACTGCTATCTTGTCACAAAAGCAACTAGCTTTAATTGTAAAATGCAAGATATAAGGAGGTAAATTGTAGTTTTACTGAATATATCAAATCAGCAATAAAACTAAACTGATTATGGAGGTTTGAAAAATGGCAAAGAATTTAAAATTTGAATTGCAAAAAGCAACAGATAGATTAATAAAAGAAATACTTCAAGTAAAACCAGGAGAAACGGTTGTTATTACGCAAGACTCCTGTTCTGATGAAAATGTAGTAAACACAACAGCAGCAAGTATCTATGCTGTTGGAGGAAAGCCAATGGTAATTACAACATCAACACCTAGTGGGGTCGGAAAAGCTGCAGATGGCGATTTGCCTGTAGAAGCTTTAGGTGCAGCGCTTTCGCATGCAGATGTATGGATAGAATATAACAAACAGTGGCTTTTATATTCTACACCTTTTGAAATAGCATTTAATAACAATAAAAAATTAAGATATATAAATTTAGTAGAAATGAATCCAGATTTATTAATAAGAAATATAGGTAATGTTGATATGCCATTGTTATCAGAATTTATGCACAAGTTTACAGATATGAATATAAAAACAAAAATATATAAAGTACAAACACCGTCAGGGACGGATCTTACATTTACAGCAAACCCAAATCATTTGGTTTGCTGTGATGCAGGAGATGCGTCTAAGCCGGGCATGGCAATGATGCCTGGTCAAATAAACATAGTGCCGGAATTTGATACCGTTCAGGGAACCATTGTATTTGACGGTTCATTAGTTCCTCCTATAGGGCTATTAGATGCACCAATTAAATTAACAATCAAAAACAGTAAAATAGTTAAAGTTGACGGAGGACGGCAAGCTGAACAATTCCAAATCTGGTTAAAAAGCTTTGATGACCTCAACATGCTTAAATTAGCTCATATGGCATATGGTTTAAATCCCGGAGCTAAACTTACAGGTGATATTGTTGAAGATGAGAGAGTATGGGGCTGTGTTGAGTGGGGTATAGGGTATGTTAGTCCTATAGATGCACCACCTGCAGGGCAGGATGCTAAATCACATTGTGATGGAATTTGTTTAAATGCATCAGTATGGTTAGATGATGTTCAAGTGCTCCATAATGGAAATTTTATATATCCAGAATTTAAAGAATATGAAGATAAAATATTTAAAAGATAATATAGGGTTGAATTATAATAATACTTTCAAAGGCAAAATTTTACAAAAATTTAGGAGATTAAAATGAGAAAATTAAGTAAACAAGATTTACATGATATACTGCTTGGTGCAGCCATAGTTGGGACGGGAGGAGGAGGCAGCCTAGCTGAAGGAATTAAATTAGTTGATGAAGCTTTTGATGAAGGATATGAATTTGTTTTAGCAGAAATTGATGATATTCCTGATGATGCGCTTATAGGAAGTCCATATTCGTGTGGTTCTATAGGTTCTCTAACTGAAGAACAAGAGAAGAAAATGAATTCTCTGCCTAAAATAAAAGATGCACATGAAGTTGCAGCTATTAAGGTTTTAGAAAATTATTTAGGCAAGGAGTTTTATGGTGTTATTGCAACAGAACTAGGTGGTGGAAACACAGCATCAGCACTTAATGTTGCGGCAAGAATGAAAAAACCAATTATAGATGCAGACCCGGCAGGAAGAAGTGTACCCTGCTTGCAGCACTCGACATTATTTTTAAATGATGTCCCAATTGTTCCTATGGGTTTAGCTAATAAGTTTGGAGATTCAATGATTATATCAAGTATTGCAAATGATGACAGAGCAGAGGTCTTGGCACGAACTACTGCAGTTGCAAGCTTTAATTCAGTTGGAGTTGTTGACCATCCTGCATTGTGGAAGGTATTAAAAAATGCGTTAATAAAAAATACAATTACATATTGCTTAAATATAGGACAAACAGCAAGCCTTGCAAACGAAGAAGGAAGAAATTTTGCATATGACGTAGCTGACAAGTTTAATGGATTTGTTGTATTTGAAGGAGAAATTACGGAAGAAGCTTGGGAAGACAGAGATGGATTTACATTTGGGGATTTATATATAAAAGGTGAAGGCAAATATGAAGGTGAAGATCTTAGAATTTGGTTTCAAAATGAATATATAATGTCTTGGAAAAATGGGAAGGTATTTGCAACAGTTCCTGATTCAATTAACATATATATTAAAGATGAAAAAATGCCTTTGTTAAACCCAAATGCTAAAGTTGGAATGAAAGTAACCGTTTTTGTACTTAAAGCATTTGAAGAGTGGAGGACAGAAAAAGCAATAAATGTTCTTGGCCCAAGGTTTTTTGGCTATGATATGGAATATAAAAAAATAGAAGATATTATTTAAACTTAAGGGATGTTATTATAAACATCCCTAGTTTTATTTTTGAATCTATTGTATAATTTATAATTATAAATTATAATAGTTCTAATTAATGGTTTAAAAAGATGCAATAGAGGGTAATATTAATAAAATAATTAGTAACCAATTAAACATTTAGTTCTAAACATATTATGCGAGGAGAAAAATTATGAATGATACAATCAATTTATTATTAAATCATATGTCAATTAGGAAATACAAGGATAAAACAATTGATAGAGAAACTGTTGATACAATTATTAAATGTGCTCAAATGGCACCTACATCCAGTCATTTTCAAGCATATACAATTATTGAAGTGAAAGAACAATCAAAAAAGAATTCTCTTTCAGAAATAGCCGGTGGTCAGATATGGGTTACAAAAGCACCTTTGGTATTATTGTTTTGTGCTGATTTAAACAGGGGGAAAAAATACTACAAAGAAACAGATAAAGAGATGTTTTCTAATACAGAAAGTTATACAGTTGCAGTTGTGGATGCAAGTTTAGCTATGCAAAAAGCTTATATTGCTGCTGAAAGTTTAGGACTAGGCGGAGTTGTTGTTGGCGGTATTAGGAATGATGTGGAAGCAGTTTCAAAAGAATTTAAGTTGCCCGATATGGTTGCACCATTATTTTTATTGTGTCTAGGTTATCCGGATGAGGCGCCAGGATTGAAACCACGTTTGCCACAAGAAGAAATACATAAAGTTGATTTTTATGATGATATAAAACAAGACCAACTAATCAATGAATTCAATGAAACAGTTAATAAATACTATGCAGAACGAACAAATGGTAAAATAAATGATAATTGGACAGACAGATGTGGAAAAGCACTAATGGCTAAAAATCGCGACAGTGTAGGAACTTTTTTTAGAAAAATTGGATTGTTGAAAAAATAAAAATGAAATAATTAATATAGAAGTACATATTAATTCAAAAAAACTAGAGTGAACATTTCCTGTGGCCTCCTTGGCAATTAAGAAATTATCATAGATTGATAGGTTAAAATTAACATATTGATAAATAACTTGAAAAATAACGGGATTTATTATATAATCAATAAAATCTCAAAGTTAGGAGTTGCTTATGAAAGATATTGATATTGCTAGAAAATTGTTAGACGAAGATAAGTTTACTCTAGTTATAGTAAAAAATCAAGAAATTATTTTTACCAGCAAAGAAAAAGGTATTAAGCCTTTGTATACAGTAATAAATGAGCTTAAAGAGGAACTTAAGGGCTCAAGTATTGCAGACAGGGTTACAGGAAAAGCAGCTGCAATGCTTTGTGTATATGCGGAAATAAAGGAATTGTATACAAAGGTTTTTTCTGAAAATGCAGTAGAAGTACTTTTAAATTCACCTGTTGTATATGAATTTGAAAAATCTACAACATATATTAAGAATCGAGATAAAACAGGAATGTGCCCTATTGAAACATTATCACTCAAATCTAATGATATACAGGAATTAATATCAAACATATCAAATTTCTTAGAAAGTATAAAAAAGGAATGATAATATGAGAATAGCAGTTATAGATGGAAAAGGCGGAGGAATTGGAAGTCAAGTAGTTGAAAGATTGAAGTCTTTAAAAAATAATGATATCGAAATTATTGCGCTTGGAACTAATTCTCAAGCAACTTCTAATATGATAAAATCAGGAGCAGACGATGGTGCAACCGGCGAGAATGCTGTAGTTTGGATGAGTAGTAAAGTTGATATAATAATAGGACCATTAGCGATTATTTCTGCAAATTCAATGATGGGTGAGATTAGCCCTAAAATGGCAGAGGCTGTTGCAAGCAGCAATGCTAAAAAGTTATTATTACCATTAAGTAAATGCAATATGAATATAATTGGCTTGAAAGATTTGCAGTTTAAAACAATGTTTAGTGAATTACTAGAAACAGTAAAAAAAATATTAGATGAAAAATAAAACCATGAAAGTTACTTTGCCAGAAAGTAAACATTTATGGTTTTTTTATTTTAGAATGGAAAATACAGAATGCCTGATTTCTTTGCAAATTTACATCCTGCATTTCCAAATATTAATTAGAATACCTATGAGTCAGCTATTTATAGTTTCTCTCTTTATAAATATCCTTTGCAATTCTTGCATAAAGCATCATTCTTTTTAAAGAAGACAAACTTTGCCTTGTTTGTATCTCTCTTTCGGATTTCATTAGAATTACAGCAGTTTTATTTTTTTCGTATATATCTTTAATAGTATTTATATCAATATACCCATAGGCTGCATCATGGGGAAATAAAGGTTCTCTAACGTTTATATATATATAAATCAATTCATCATTAACTACAATTGGAACTTTATTTGTTATACCTAGTTCTGAACCATAATTTAATCTATTGTGATATAAGCTAATATTATAAAAATCTGCCAAATTCTTAATACAAGTGTCAATTGTAGTGGTTTTAATAAAAGCAGTTTCAGAGGTTATAATTTCTGTACAATTACCTATATCATTCACGTAAACCGGTAGCATGGCATCAACTTTGTTATATTTTAAAAGATTTTTCACTTCTTTCAATCCTTTCAATCCTTACTAAATACTTAAATTTAAACATATTTTAAATGTTGCAATTTGTTCAGTTTCCTCGCCTTATACATGATACTCCCTATTTTACTAATTTTTTATTAAACATTATAATGTTGTTGTTACAAAATTGTAGTTGCAAAAAATTTGTGACTTCAGAATAGGGGTACCAAAAAATGGACACTGATATTAATTATATTATTCTAAAATCATTAAAAGGGGACAAAAAATCCCAAGAGATTTTATTAAATAAATTACATCCGGTAATATATAAAAATATTTATAAATACTATAGTCCAGATAACAATATCGTTGAAGATTTAGTTCAAGAAGGATATATTGTAATATTAAAATCATTAAAAAACTATGAAGAAAGCAAAGATGTTCACTTTTTAGGATATGTAAAAACAAATTTAATTTATTTTTATAAAAACTATTATAGAGATACCAAAAATCAAAGAAATACAATTAGTTTAAATCAAAAAGCAGGAGATAAAAACGATGGTCGGGAGTTAGCTAATATTATAATAGACAATACTTTTGACCCAATTAAAGAAATACTAATAAAAGATGAAATTAACGAACTTTTGGATAATATAAAAAAGTTATCAAAAAAAGAGCAAGAGGTGTTAAGTATGCTTTATATAGATAAATTAGATGTTACTGAAATATCTAATCAGCTTCATATAGCTTACAGGACTGTTATTTGGAGAAAATATAAAGCTGTACAAAAATTAAAAAAATTAATGGGTGGTGACAATAATGGAGGAGCTTTTTAAGCAAATAGCTAATTTAGGATTTCCTATAGTCGTTACAATATTTTTATTAGTTCGTATAGAAAATAAACTTGATCAATTATCAGATTGCATACATGAGCTTACGGCCGCTATAAAAAGTATGAAATGATGAAATGTAATAAAAAACGAAGTTGCAATAAAATGCAGCTTCGTTAATGATTTTTGAATAACTATAAATATATAATTTGCATACTGCATATATGAGAATATAAATGTATATTTTATAAAGAAAACATATTTTTATAGCGGTTATATTTTTATATTTTAGTTCATATAATTTATTAATCTAGCTATATTCAAAGATTAGGGGGATTTAATATGGAGGATAGAGTGATTCAAAGCTTGTTGCTTGAAAATAAAGAAACTTTAAATGTTACAGGTGTCGAAGGGGTAGATAATTTTAACGATGAGACTGTTGTTTTGCTAACAAATAAAGGTAAGCTGACAATTAAGGGTCAAAGGCTTAATATTAGCAAACTAAATGTTGATGAGGGTAAACTCATGGTTAAAGGTGATATTAATGTTCTAATGTATTCGGACAACGATAGCAATAAAGAAAAAGTAAGTTTAGTAAAGAAATTATTTAAGTAGAGAATAATAGTTATGGATTTTTTACCGTACTCTCAAGAATACATGCTCATAGTATCAATAATGGGGGGGATGTTTCTCGGATTCATTTGGGATATTTACAGGCTTGTCAGACATTATGTGAAATTTGGTATAATTGGTACCGCTGTTGGTGATATAGCTTATTGGATTGTTAGTGTTTATTTAAGCATACAAATAATATATGAAATTAGTTATGGTAATTTAAGATTTTTTATATTAATGGGATTTTTGCTAGGTGCACTTCTATATTTTTATGGAATAAGCAATTATATCCTAAAAATTTTTATTTTTTGCATTGATTTTGTTATAACGTTAATTAGTAAATTTATATCATTTATGATTTACCCCATGAAATGTTTGATTGAAAAAATAAAGAAAATCTTGCGCCCGGTTAAGATAAAAGTAGAATTTGGGGTAAATAAAGCAAAAAGAAGGTATAAATTTTTTAAATTCAAACTAAAAAAGGTTTCCAAAAAAAGAAAAATGTTATATAATAAAAAGAAGCAGCTGAGGAAGAAAAAGGCTAAACGCAGAAGAAAGGGGCAAAAAGTAAATGAACGAAGATCAAAAGATAATAGAATTAAAAAACAGAATAAATAATGACGATTTTCGAAGAAGAGAAATGGAAATTAAACAAAACAAGAGAAAAAATAAAAAAGAGACTCCCAGAAAGAAGAAAAATAAATTAAATATATTCAACTTATTTTTTGCTATTTTTGTTTTATATTTTGCCTATACTGCTTTTAATCAAACTCAGATGATTAATACCTTAAATATGCAAATTGCACAAAAAACTTTGGAAAAATCAGATGCAGAAAAAGAAGCTCAAAAATTAAAGCAAGATGTGGAAAAAATCAGCAATGATGATGCCCTTTTAGATTTAGTTGAAGAAGTTGCTAGAGATCAGTATAAAATGGTAAAGCCAAATGAAATTATATATATTGATAAAAATAAAAATGATAATAAATTTATAAAAGGAATAGGATTTGAAGATAAAACAACAGATAATGAAACAACAAATAATTAAATTTTAATCATATAGTTATAAATAATGCTTGCTTTATAAAATTTTATATAGCAAGCATTATTTGACATTTTTTTACACAACTATCTGCTAACATAGTGATTAATACTTATAGGGGTGAGGGATTATGTTAGATAGAGCGAATGATAAAAAGTATGATTTAAATTTTATTTTTTTAAGTTTAAAAAGTGGAGTTGAACACATAAAAAACAATTGGTTAGTTTTGTTAGTGTGTTTTTTTATTTCTCGATATTGTCTCATAGGAGAAATATTCCCTTTTTCAATAATTGTGTTGTGTTTGTATTCTTATATTAATGGACCATCTTTAGTTGCTCTTTTAGTGTCTATATTTTCTGTATTGTCAGTGGAGTTTAGTTTTGTTTACACAGTTATGCTAATTGCAATTTATTTATTTTTTTATAATTTTAGAAAAGATGAAAAGAAACCTATTGTTATTATATCAGCATATTCAGCAATTGTCTTGTTTAGTTCTAAAACATCAATTTTGATTGTTGATGGTTTTAATATAACTGGACTGTTGTTAAATGCATTTGAAGCTCTTTTTATTTTTAGTAGCATAATATTAATAAACGAGGGTATTGACATCATTGAAAAAGTTAAGTCAAATAGGAAAAAAGAAAACATACATACTTTCAAAGAAACAGAATCTAAAAAACATATTTTAAATAAAGAAATTGAAGCAGTGGCAGCTGCTACCGCTTCTGATACTGTCAATAAAAGATATAAAAGAATATCTAGAACAAAACCAAGTGATAAGAAATTGATTAACATTTTTACAGACAAGGCAAAAAATAAAATTAAAGAGCAACTTTTATGGGAAAATATAAATGTTAAATATATAGAGATAATATCCGGTAATGGAGGTTCAATATTTTTAAGTGTTACAGTTAAGTCTGAAAAAACTCCTGAGCAATCAGAAGAATCAATTATATTTGCAGTTAGGAATGTATGCGGAGTTAGAATTAAATGTACTGAGAAAATTACGGCTTCACCAAACTATTATGTTTTAAAGTTTAAGAATGTGAATAGAGTTAAAATTAAAACATATGTAGCAAAGGCTACAAAAGATGGAAGTCCTATGTCAGGAGATAGCTACTACTATGCAGGTAAATCAGATAAATACTATACTGTTTTATGCGATGGAATTGGTTCTGGGGTAGATGCTTTTAATGAAAGCAATGGGACAATAGGAATGCTGTCCAGGTTTCTTTATACTGATTTTACAGAAGAACAAACTATTAAAACATTGAATTCCCTTTTAATGTTAAAATTTGACGATGAAAGGTATGTAACTTTTGACCTGCACATTATAGATTATGGTTTAAAAGAAATTAGGCTATATAAAGCTGGTTCTCCACCTTCATTTATATTAAGCGGAGGAACGATAGAAAAAATAGAAGGAAAAAGCTTGCCAATGGGAATACTTGATAATTTTGAATATAATACATTTAAGAGGATTGTAAGAAAAGGTGACGTTATAGTGATGATTTCAGATGGAATAGTTGATTCTATTAATTTAGATCCTAAAAAATCATTGGAAAAGTATCTAATTATGATAAAAGATAAAGACCCGCAAATAATTGCCAATTTAATATTAAGCTATGCATTAAGAGGGCAAAGTGAGGTTATTGATGATATGACAGTTCTTGTAACTAAAGTAGGATAATACATTTAAGTATCGGAAGTTATTGACTAATGGCTAATTAACTTGTAAGATATTAATAAAGGCAGATGAAAAGGCACCTATAATATAAACATTT
>SWCH01001443.1_pt1 | contig 18294 bp, 14 predicted proteins | sample 4690051 | NCBI WGS metagenome assembly SWCH01 (sample SAMN10267282, study PRJNA491770) | bioreactor metagenome | isolation source: DHS bioreactor inoculated with | place: Japan: off Shimokita Peninsula | reverse complement strand
TGGAAAATTGGAATTTTCTATTGATGGTAAGGTTATTGGAAGCGTCATTTAAATTCTTATAACCATTAACATCAAAATAATGAAGGCTAATATCATTAAGAAATTTATAATTCCAAATTTCTTTTTTGTTGAATCGGGTAATGTGCTTTGAACAGATATAGGGGTTATTAAATTGACGCTTCCAATAACCTTACCATCAATAGAAAATTCCAATTTTCCAACAATATCATTTTTTTTAAGAGGTAATTTAAAATCATTGATTATAACTTTTGATTTTATATCTTTTGTAGAATTCTTTTCTAAAAGAGTGCTAAAATCACTTTCAGTAATTACGGAGATTACTTTGCTATCACCATTTTCTATTTGAAGATTTTGAACAAATGTATTTTTGTATACAAGCTTCGTGCTTTGATAATCGCTAAATCCATAATTAAATAAATTGTGAGCATCTTCGTACATTTCAAGGGAAACACCGTTCATTGCAACTGCAATTAGGTTAGTGCCGTTTTTATTGACATATGAAACTAAACAGTTTCCTGCCTCCGGAGTGTATCCTGTTTTAACTCCTATAGTACCGTCATATAGCGGGCTGATCCATCTGCCATCAACGTTTATTTGACTTGAAGTAGAACAATATAGCATTTTGTTCAAATTTGTAAAATATCTGGTTTCAGATTTTTTATTAGTTGGTTGTATTTCATATTTTTTTGTGCCTACTATAGTTCTAAATGTTTCGTTTTGCATAGCATATTTAGTAATTATAGCCAGGTCAGTAGCTGTTGTGTAATGATTTTCATCATGCAAACCATGAGGGTTAACAAAATGCGTATTCAATGCACCGAGTTCTTTGGCTTTATTGTTCATTAGTTTTACAAATTCTTCTGTGCTTCCTCCATAATGTTTTGCAATTACAGCGGCAGCATCATTTGCAGATGGAAGCATCAAGGCATACAACAAATCTTTTAAAGTCAATATTTCTCCTGCTTCAAGAGCAATATGGCTCCCTGTAATTTCATAAGGGGTTTTTTCATCAACAGTTATCACATCGGATAAATTTCCCATTTCAATGGCGAGAATTGCTGTCATAATCTTTGTAGTACTTGCGGGATACATTTTTTTATTAGCGTTTTTTCCTTCTAAGATGGTTCCTGTGTCAGCATCTATAAGTACTGCAGACTCACATAATATGTAGGGTTGAGCGTTTGCTTCATTGAGGTTTAATAAAACCATAGAAAATATTATAAAACAAATTAGGGATTTTTTAATCATATGTTACTCCTTAAAATTAGTACAGGTAATAGTATATCAGAAAATTAAAAAAAAGTAATTAAAAATTTTGTTTTTTTGGCAAAATACTGTATAATATAGATAAATACAAAAACATGTTAAAATTAAATGGAGGATTTTATGAACAACGGCATTTATAAAAAGGGACTTGCAGTTGTTTTAACCATTACCATTATAATATTGACTGCAATAGGGGTTAAACTATCAAGCAAAGAAAAGGAAATCAATGATATTGTTTATGATGCTTCAGAAGAAGTAGAAAAAGTTGTATTTAATGATAATGCAGATATTTATCGCAATACAAAAAATGAAAAGAATATAATTGTTGTTGATATTGATGGAGCAGTTAAAAACCCGGGAGTATATGAACTTTTCGAAGGCGACAGAGTAAATGCTGCTATAAAAAAAGCAGGTGGATTATTAGATACTGCATATACAAAAGAATTAAACAAGGCTAGATTGCTGGCAGATGGTGAAAAAATATATATTTTCGAAGAGAGTGAAATTAATTATAATGTTGTAATAATAGATGATTCCATATATAATACTGAAGAGACAGGAGTGCTTAACCATAAAATTAATATAAATATTGCTTCAAAAGAATTGCTTATAAGTTTAGATGGAATTGGAGAAGTATATTCACAAAGGATAATTGAATACAGAGATGAAACAAAGTTTACATCAATTGAAGATATAAAAAAGATTAAGGGCATTGGTGAAAAGACGTTTAACAATATAAAAGATAAAATAACAGTTGATTAAAAGGAGGAAAAAATGAGTTTAAAAGAAATAAAATTAACGCAAATGACAAAATCAGCAGGCTGAGCTGCCAAAATAGGTCCTGAGACCCTTGCTCAAGTTTTGAGTAAGCTTCCAAAATTTAAAAATGATAAATTAATAGTTGGTTTAGAAACATCTGACGATGCTTGTGTATATAAAATTAATGAAGAAACTGCAATGATACAAACTGTTGACTTTTTTACACCTGTAGTAGATGATCCGTATATTTTTGGTCAAATAGCTGCTGCAAATTCCTTAAGTGATATTTATGCTATGGGGGGAGAACCGGTGTTGGCTTTAAATATAATAGGTTTTCCAAATTGCCTGAGCCCTGATGTAATGGCAGAAATTCTCAAAGGAGGGGCTTCCAAAGTAATGGAAGCAGGAGCTACATTGGCAGGAGGCCATTCTATAGAGGATGATGAACCCAAATATGGATTATGTGTAACCGGCTTTATTCATCCAGATAAAATATTTAAAAATTATGGAGCTAAACCGGGAGATGTTTTAATTTTAACAAAGCCAATAGGAACAGGAATCATAAATACTGCAATAAAAGCAGATATGGTTTCTGAAGAAATAAAAGAAGAGGCTGTAAAGGTTATGACAACTTTAAACAAAAAATCAAAGCAGGTTTTTGAAAAATACCCAATAAGCAGTTGTACAGACATAACCGGATTTGGTCTTATAGGTCATTCAATAGAGATGGCTGAAAGCAGCAATGTAACTTTTGAACTGAACATAAATAATGTCCCATTGGTTACTGAGGTTATAGAATATGCTGAAATGGGCCTTGTACCTTCAGGCGCATATAAAAACAGAAAATATTTTGAAGACAAATTATCATTTGAAAATGTTAAAGAAGTTTATTTAGATTTATTATTTGATCCACAAACTTCAGGCGGTCTTTTAGTTTCTGTTGATGAATGCTATGCAGATGAAATATTGAATGAACTTAAACAAAATAATGAAACACAATTTGCTTTAATAGGAAAAGTTACAGAAAAACAAGATAAATTTATTAAAATGATATGAAATAAAAATTTAAAGTATTTGATATTATTTTATTTAAGGAGACTGGAATGGAAAAAAGTAATTATTATAGAAATATACCTAAAGTAGACATAATTATAGAAGATGAAACAATAAAAAATCTATCAGAAAAATACAATAGGGATTATGTTTTGCAATCTGTTAGGAAAGTAACAGATGATTTGAGAATATTTATAAAAAATTCAAATAGTGATGATGAAATTAAAAATAAAATAAAAAATGTTATATCAGACATAGTTAGTGATGTAAACAAGTATGCTGTACCTAATATGAAAAAAGTTATAAATGCAACAGGAACTATTCTTCATACAAATTTAGGAAGAGCGGTAATATCTGATAGCACAGCTGAAAAAGTAAAAAAATTAGTTACGGGTTTTTCTAATTTAGAATATGATTTAGAAGAAGGGAAGAGGGGTTCAAGATATTCTCATTTTGAAGAAATTATAACAAAAATAACAGGTGCGGAATCAGCGATGGCAGTTAATAATAACGCTGCGGCAGTTTTGTTAATATTGAGCACATTTGCAAAAAATAAAGAAGTAATAGTATCAAGGGGGGAACTAGTTGAAATAGGCGGTTCGTTTCGAGTTCCTGATGTGATGGCTCAAAGCGGTGGTAAACTAATAGAAGTTGGAACTACTAATAAAACACATTTATTTGATTATGAGAATAATATAAACGAAGAAACGGCAGCTTTATTAAAGGTACATACCAGCAACTACAGAATATTAGGTTTTACAGAATCAGTACAGCTCAATGAGTTAGTTGAGCTTGGAAAAAAATATAATATTCCTGTTATAGAAGATATAGGAAGTGGAGTACTTGTTGATTTAAGTAAATATGGCCTGACTTATGAGCCTACAGTTCAAGAGTCTGTTAAAGCAGGAGTTGATATAGTTTGTTTTAGCGGTGATAAGCTTTTAGGAGGACCACAGGCAGGTATTATAGTTGGAAAAAAATCAATGATTGATAAAATAAAAAAGAACCCGCTCACTAGAGCATTGAGGATAGATAAGTTTACTGCTATTGCATTAGAATGTGTATTCCATGAATATATTAATGAAAATAATGCAATTAAAAATGTACCTGTATTAAAAATGATAAACAAAAGTATAGAAGAAATTTCAATGGAATCAGAAAAATTATATGACAGATTAAATTCAATTATCGGTCATTTATGCGAATTGAATATAGAAGATTGTGAGTCCCAAATAGGAGGAGGATCTCTTCCGACAGAGGTTTTAAAAAGCAAATGTATTACAATTAAGTCTAATACTATAACCACTGCTGCTTTGGAAAAATCTTTGAGGCTTGCAGCAAAACCTATTGTAGGAAGAATTGTTAATGAAAAATTACTTCTTGATTTAAGAACTGTTTTTATTGATGATATAGATGATATAGTTGACACTTTTAGGGAAGTATTTGAATGTTTGTAGGAAAGGATAATGTATGAAGAATATAATAATAGGAACAGCAGGGCATATAGATCATGGTAAAACAACTTTAATAAAAGCTCTAACAGGCAGGGAAACTGACAGATGGGAAGAGGAAAAAAGAAGAGGAATAACCATAGACTTAGGTTTTACATATTTTGATCTTCCTGATGGTAATAAAGCCGGTATAATTGATGTTCCTGGACATGAGAAATTTATAAAAAATATGTTAGCCGGTGTAATCGGAATGGACTTAGTAATGCTGGTCATAGCAGCTGATGAAGGAATTATGCCGCAAACAGACGAACATATTAATATTTTAAATTTATTAGGAATAAAAAAAGGTATTGTTGTTTTAACAAAATATGATTTAGTTGATGAAGAATGGCTGGAATTAGTAAAAGAAGATATAAAGGAAGATTTAAAGGATACATTTTTAGAAAACGCACCAATGATTGAGGTTTCATCTGTAACTAAATATGGGATAGATAATCTGGTGGAAGCAATTGTCAAATTAACACAAACAGACGTAGAGGAGAGAGATATAAGTACGATTCCCAGGTTACCAATAGACAGGTCTTTTTCCATATCCGGATTTGGAACAGTTATAACTGGAACACTTATATCAGGTACTATAAAAAAAGGTGAAGAAGTTGAAATTTTCCCAGTCAATAAAATTAGTAAAATAAGAAACATACAAGTTCACTCAAAAGATGAAGATTATGCTTATGCAGGACAAAGAACTGCCATAAATTTATCAAATGTTAAAAAGAATGAAATTTATAGAGGTTGTGTTATTGCACCGGTAAATTCCATGAGAAATACAATGATGCTTGATGTAAAAATTAATTTATTAAAAAATTCAAGACGAATTGTAGAAAACAGGTCACGACTCCATTTGTATACAGGTACAAGCGAAATATTATGCAGGGTAGTTTTACTTGACAGAGATGATCTTTCACCAGGAGAAAGCTGCTATGCTCAGTTGAGATTAGAAGAAGAAATTGCAGTCAGAAGAGGAGATAAGTTTATAATTAGATTTTATTCCCCCATGGAAACAATCGGCGGAGGAGAAATAATTGAACCTGTTCCAACTAAAAAGAAAAGATTTGATGAAAATTTAATAGAAGAATTGAAGGTCAAGGAAAAAGGATCTAATACAGATGTTATTGAAAAAATAGTCAAAGAAAATTCTAAAATAATTCCATCTGTTTCGGAACTTGCTAAAATAACAGCGCTTTCTGAAGACGAAATTAAAAGGAATATAGAAATACTTGAGGAACAAGACAAAATAACCGTTTTTAGATTAAAAAATGATGTGTATACCTATCATAAAGATTATGAAAGAGATTTTGAAAATAAGCTAGATAAATATTTATATGTATTTCATGAAGAAAACAAATATAAAAAAGGCGTAAAAAAATCAGAAATAAAAAGCAAATTTTTCTCTAAAATAAAACAGCCGGTTTTTGATTCGCTAATCCAATCCATAGAAGACAGAGGAATAATAAAATTAGATGGTGAGTTTATTTCATTGTCATATTTCAAAATAAATTATGATGATAATTATATAAATGCAGAGCAAAAAGTTCTTGATATTTTAAACAGTGCAAAGTTTGACTTTAAAAAACCGGATGAGCTAAATAGTATGTCATTTAAAAATATTAAAACAGAAGATTTGCTTTCACTAATGATGAGTGATAAAAAAATTATAAAGATAAGTGACGAATGTATAACTTCACAGGAAATGTATCATAAAGCAAAAGATATTTTGATTCAATTTATTAAAGAAAATAGTAAAATCACAGCAGGCGAATATAGAGATTTGCTTAGTACAAATAGAAAAAATGCAATTATTTTGCTAGAACATTTTGATTTATTTAGAGTTACAAAAAGAAGTGGCAACGATAGAATATTGTTTTAACCTAAATGTTATGCATTAAACCAGACAATCTCAATATTTTTCTTGACAATGCTTTCATTTAAGGTTAATATTAGTTAAAAAGTTTAATTTTTGTAACAAACAATTCTAAGGAGCTTAATAAATGAAAGTATTGATAGTTGACGATGAGCTTTTATTAATAAAAGGACTTAAATATAGCTTAGAACAAGATAGTTATGAAGTTGATTCGGCCCTTGATGGTAATGAAGCTTTAAGAAAAATCACTGCGGTGGAGTTTGATTTGATTATACTTGATCTTATACTTCCAGATATAGATGGATTGGAAGTTTGCCAGAAAATAAGAGAAAAATCAAACATACCAATATTAATTTTGACAGCTAAGGATGAAGACATGAACAAAATTTTAGGACTAGAATACGGTGCAGATGATTATATGACTAAGCCTTTTAATATTTTAGAACTAAAAGCAAGGATGAAAGCAATATTACGAAGGACTAAAATTAGCAGTCAAAAACCTAGTGACCAAACAATTGCAGTAGATGATTTTATTATTAATGCTTTAGGCAGAAAAGTGAGCGTGCACGGTCAAGAAATCAATTTAACGGCCAAAGAATTTGATTTGCTTTTATTGCTAGCCACTAATCCTGGAAAAGTATTTTCAAGAGAAGAGCTCCTTGAAGTTATATGGGGATATGAGTATTTTGGAGATTTGAGAACTGTAGATGTACATGTAAGACGCCTCAGAGAAAAAATAGAAAGTAAGACTGATAATTATGAATACATACTTACAAAATGGGGTGTGGGATATTATTTTAGAAATGGACATTAAATATTTAAAATTATCACATGCATACTATAAAGAGTAAATTAGGTTTTAAATTAAAAAATATCCTAAAAATATTGTAAAAATACAAAAAACATATTGACAAACTTCTTTTGTTATGTTATTTTCTTACATAAGAATGAAATAAAGGTGGAAGAATAATAATGATTTACACAAATTCTAAAGATATAAAAATTAAAACTGAAAAATATTACAAATGCATATATATAAATTATAAAATAGCTGTTTACACTAATTAAAGTGTTTACGGCTATTTTTTTGCATATACATATAATTTATAAATATGATTTAATAAATGGAGGGTAACATGAAAGGAAAAATATTACTTGAAAATGGAATGAGTTTTGAAGGTGAATGCTTTGGGAAAATATCGGATACTATAGGTGAAGTGGTTTTTAATACGGGAATGACAGGGTATCAAGAAATATTAACAGATCCGTCATATTTTGGTCAAATTGTTACAATGACATATCCTTTGATAGGAAATTATGGAATAAATTTAGACGATTCTCAATCAAGCAGTCCTAAAGTAAAGGGTTTTATAGTAAGGGAGAAATGCAAAGAACCAAATAGTTTTAGATGTGAAATAGATTTAGATTCATACTTGGAACAAAATAATATAATGGGTATAGAAGGTATTGATACTAGGCAGTTAACTAAAATTATAAGAGATTCAGGTACTATGAAAGGTATAATTACAACAAATGAAATCAGCAATGAAAATTTATCAATGTATTTTGATAGTTTTAATAATATTAATGCAGTTGAGCAGGTAACTGCAAAAGAAATCATGGCAATAGGAAACGGAGATATACATATAGGAATTTTGGATTTTGGAATTAAAGATAATATTATAAAATCCTTTTTAAACAAAGGATGTAAACTTACTGTATTTCCAGCAAAAACCAAGGTCTCAGAAGTGTTAAAATACGATGTAGATGGAATATTTCTTTCCAATGGACCTGGAGATCCTTCAGATTTACCGGAAGCTATAGAAAATGTAAAGATTTTAATTAAAGAAAAGCCAGTTACAGGAATATGTCTAGGTTTGCAAATTATAGCATTAGCTCTAGGAGCAAAAACAACTAAAATGAAATTTGGACACAGAGGATGCAACCATCCTGTTAAAAATTTAATGACCGGAAAAGTTACTATAACTTCTCAAAATCATGGATATATGATTAAAGGAGACACATTAACAGATGATATGGAAATAACTCATATAAATATTAACGATGATACGATTGAAGGTGTTAAACATAAATATTTACCTGTAATGGGTGTTCAATATCATCCAGAAGCATGCCCTGGTCCGCATGATTCAAATTCCATATTTGATGATTTCATAAGTTTATATAAAGGAGTAAAATAAAATGGCTTTAGATAAAAACATAAAAAAAGTATTAGTTATTGGCTCGGGGCCGATTGTTATAGGACAGGCTGCGGAATTTGATTATTCTGGAACGCAAGCATGCCGAGCACTTATGGAAGAAGGAATTGAAACAATTTTAATAAATTCAAATCCGGCTACAATTATGACAGATGCTCAAATAGCAGATAAGGTATATATAGAACCTTTAACAGTAGAATTTGCTGAAAAAATAATAAATAAGGAACGCCCTGACAGCATTTTGGCTGGCATGGGTGGTCAAACAGGCCTTAACTTGACAGTTGAATTACACGATAAAGGAATATTAGATAAATATAATGTTAATGTGATTGGAACTTCAGTAGAATCTATAAAAATTGGTGAAGATAGAGAACTGTTTAAAGAAATGATGAATAGAATCAAAGAACCCATAGTTGATTCTGAAATTGTGATAGATTTAGAAACAGGTAAAGCAGTTGCTTCTAGAATTGGATATCCCATTATAATTAGACCTGCATATACATTAGGCGGAACTGGCGGAGGTATAGCAAACAATGAAGAAGAGCTTATTGAAATATTGTCTGCAGGGCTTCAGCTCAGTATGAATGGACAAGTTCTGATAGAAAAAAGTATAAAAGGTTGGAAAGAAATTGAATATGAAGTTATGAGAGATAAAATTGGCACATGTATAACTATATGTAACATGGAAAACTTTGATCCTGTTGGAGTACATACAGGTGATAGTATAGTTGTTGCTCCTTCTCAAACATTGTCAGATGTAGAATACCAGATGCTTAGAACTTCTTCTATAAAAATAATAGATGCAATTGGTATAGAAGGTGGATGCAATGTTCAAATTGCATTAAATCCAAATAATTTTGAGTATGCAATTATAGAAATAAACCCAAGAGTAAGCCGTTCCTCGGCACTTGCATCAAAGGCAACAGGCTACCCAATAGCGAAGGTTGCAACTAAAATTGCTTTAGGGTACAATCTTGATGAAATTGAAAATTCAGTTACACAAAAAACTTCTGCTGCGTTTGAACCTACTTTGGATTATGTTGTTTTGAAAATTCCAAAATGGCCGTTTGATAAATTTTACAATGCAAAAAGAAGCCTTGGTACAAAAATGATGGCAACTGGAGAAGTTATGGCAATTGGAAATAATTTTGAATCAGCTCTTTTAAAAGCCATACGCTCTCTTGAAATAAAACAATTTACTTTGTGGAGTAAGAAAGCTTCAATTAAAAGCATATTTGAATTAAAAGCAAGAATTCAAATTCCTGATGATGAAAGGTTGTTTTATCTTGCAGAACTTATTAGAAGAGGATATAGAATAGATAAAATAGCTGAACTTACAGGAATAGATAAATTCTTCCTTCATAAACTGTTCAATATAGTTGAAGAAGAAGAACTTTTGAGAAAATCAAGTATTAATGATTTAGATGCAAAGTGGTTAAAGAAATTGAAAAGAATGGGATTTTCTGATAAAGGGATTGCAAATCTTATGAGTTTGAACCCAAATGATGTATATAATTTGAGATTATTATATAATATTAAGGCAGTTTATAAGATGGTTGACACTTGTGGCGGTGAATTTGAAGCCAAATCTCCATATTATTATTCAACTTATGATGAATATGATGAAGTGCAAATTAGTCATAAAAAGAAAATACTTGTAATAGGATCAGGGCCCATAAGGATTGGTCAGGGCGTTGAATTTGATTATTGCTCAGTTCACAGCATACTTGCATTGCAAAAATGTGGTGTAGAAACTATTATTGTAAATAATAATCCTGAAACAGTAAGTACAGATTTTGATATAGCAGACAAATTATATTTTGAACCACTAACAGAAGAAGATGTATTGAATATAGTTGAAAAAGAAAAACCAAATGGTGTAATATTGCAATTTGGAGGGCAAACAGCAATTAAACTTGCTAATTTCTTTAAGGAAAAAAATATACCTATATTAGGTACAGATCCGGAACAAATAGATATTGCTGAAGATAGAGAAAAATTTGATGCAATATTAGAATCTCTTAATATAAAAAGACCAACCGGAAAAACTGTTATGAACATAGAAGAAGGTATTAAAGTGGCTGATGAAATTGGCTACCCTGTTCTTGTTAGACCCTCATATGTATTAGGGGGACAAGGAATGGAAATAACATACACAAAAGAAGATTTAGTTAATTATCTTGCAAATGCATTTGAAATAAATACTAAAAACCCTGTTCTTATTGATAAATATCTTATTGGCCGCGAGATAGAAGTTGATGCAATTTGTGATGGGGAAGATATATTGATTCCTGGTATTATGGAACACTTAGAAAGTGCAGGAATACATTCGGGTGACAGCATCTCAATATATCCCCCTATAAATTTAAGCGATGATATAAAGGTGAAATTAACTGAAATCACAAATAAAATTGCTAAAGAATTAAAGACTGTTGGTATGGTGAATATTCAATTTATTGAATTTGAAGGAGAGTTATATATAATTGAAGTTAATCCTAGATCAAGTAGAACAGTTCCATATATAAGTAAAGTAACAAAAATTCCTATGATTGAACTTGCAACAAGAATAATGCTTGGTGAAAAGTTAAAAGATATTGGCTATGGAACCGGCCTTTATAAAGAAACAAATTATACTGCTGTAAAAGTTCCTGTATTTTCTACCCAAAAACTTGATGGCGTTGAAGTAAGTTTAGGACCTGAAATGAAGTCAACCGGTGAAGTCTTGGGAATAGGCAGAAACTATATTGAAGCTATGTATAAAGGCTTTATTGCAGCAGGAGTGGAAATACCAGAAAAAGGCAAGAAAATATTAGCGACAATAAGAGATAGGGATAAAGAAAACTTTAAGAGAATTGCGTTAAAATTAGATAAGTTAGGTTATAAATTTGTAGCCACAGAAAAAACTAAAAATTATTTAGAAAGTATAGGAATAAATTCTTTGGCTGTTAACAAGGTTAATGAATCAAAACCAAACATAATTGATTTAATAAAGAGTGGAAAAATAGGACTGGTTATTGATATACCAACAAAGGCAAATAATTCAAATACAGATGGTTTTAAAATAAGAAGAACATCTGTAGAATCATCAGTCAACATACTAACATCGTTAGACACAGTTTCTGCTCTGACAGAAATTATTGTGTCGGGGATATCTGCAAATGATGTGGGAGTATACAATATTTACAAGTAAATTTGTAAAATTGATACTTGAAAAGATTATTGTTATATGGTATGATTGTTGCTGATGGGGATAGATGGGTGCTGGTGTGCCTCCTGGTCTTCAAAATCAGTCGCGGGGCGTTAGTAGCGTCCTGGGTGGGTTCAATTCCCACATATTCCCGCCATATAAGGAGAGTAGCGATGCATAAAAATGTATTGGTATGTGTCACACAACAAAAGACGTGTGAAAATTTGATTAGAGTAGGTGCTAAACTTTCATCAGAAGATGAAAATAATAGATTGTTTGTTATTCATGTAGTTAATGAGAATGACAAGCTATTATATAATTTAAGCGATGGAGATGCATTAGAGTATTTGTTTCAAATTACGAAAGAAGTTGGTGCAGACCTAATTGTACGCAGGTCAAAAGATGTTATAAAAACATTAATGGATTTTGCAGAAGAAAAGGAAATTACTCATGTAGTTTTAGGAAACTCACAAGAGAAAGACCCTTCTAAAAATTTTGCAGGAAAACTTAAGAGGAAATTGCCAGGCAGAGAATTTGTTATTTATATGTAGGTATATTATATGAATATTTTATTTAGGATTTCTTTGATATATAAGTTTCTTTTTGATAAGAAAATTCCAGTTAGAGAAAAATGGTGGATAATAATTCCCGTGATTTATATATTAAGCCCTGTTGATTTAATACCTGAGCCAATTTTGGGATTTGGCTTTATAGATGACCTTGTTATGCTTGGTTATCTTTTGGCCGTAGTAATGGAGAAGACCAAAAAATATAATAAGAAAAATGATGTTAACGAAGATAAAATAATTGAAAATGTTGATTATGAAATTAAAGATGATGAGGGAAAAAAATAGTTCCCTCATCTTTTTAGTATGTAAAAAAAATAAAAATGATTTTAAATTTGTCGAAAATATGGTAATATATATTTATATTATTTTTGGAGGGTAGATGATATGAATAACAATTATAAGATTATTCGTACAATTTTTGAGAATGTATTCCAAAGAGTTTTAGAATGTAAAGATAATGTTACAGGTGAAATTTTTTACAATAATGTTATAACAAGTCAGAAAGTAATTAAACTTATTGATATAGATGGATTAAAAAGTTTAAACTCTAATATTTTAAGTTGTTACAGGACAGAGGATAGAATATTTATAGTGACAAAATCATTTGATACATTGGAACCAGAAGTAAAAAGTGTAAAAGATTATGTCAGTTCTAAGAAATTATCATTAAAACAGCAGTTTTATATTTCAAAAAAAATTATAGAGTTATCATCAAGTATTTTTAGCTTAACTGATGTAGTACAACAAAAAATTCTGGATTTAAATAAAATTTATATAGACGAAAATGACAATGTTATTGTAGATTGTAATCTTATCTTTGAACAGGAGTATGATATTCAAGATAATGAAACTTTCAAAAGAATGGGAAATATTTTGCATTATATTTTTTCAGGTACTGAAATAGTAGATTACAATATTTCTGAACTTATACCCCCGGACATGTTAAAAATAATTGTAAGATGTTTGACAAAAGAGTATATATATCCTAAAGATGCTTTGTCAGAGCTAAATAAATCACCAATATACAACATGATTAATCCAAATATCATAGAAGATAAGATTAAGGATGATGTTGTGTATACATCCAAAGTGGACAAACATCAAGACATTTTAAAAGAAACCATAGTTGAATCTGACGAATCTGATGAATCGGATTATAATCTGTATGACGGCGGGGAAAATGCTGAGGGTATTTTAGACATATATTTAAATGATAGCAATGCTGAAAGTAAATTAGATAATGAAAAAACAAAAAACAATGATAAAAAAAAGGGACTATTTTATTATTTAAATAATAAAGACATAAAGCGAGTGGCCATATCATTAGTTATAATTATTTTTGTGTTGATTGTTGGTAATCATATCATTAATAATTATGGCAAAGATGCAAAAAATGTTTCAGGTAAAACTTCTGATGTGGTTCAGGATGCTGAAAATACAAATAATAACAATAATAATAATGGTGACGATTCAAATATAGATAATCCTGAAGAAACTAATTCTGAAACAAATACTGTTACTGATTCGACAAGTAGATATTTTAACAAGGAACTATTAGAGAAAGTTGGATATACAGGAACATCTGCAGAAATAGATAAGGATATATATGTAGAAGGCGATAAATCACTTGTTGTAAAAAATGATGGGGATGGAAAAGTTAAATCTTTATTTGCAACTATAGATTTTACAGACCCGGATTATAGTTATATGCTAAAAAAACAAATTGCCATAGCAGCTAAAACAAAATCAGAAAGTGATGTATCATCACTTATTGTGTTAGAGGCGTTTAAAGATGGAAAACTTGCTTCTACTTTTCACACTACAGTTCAAATTTACAATGACATGTGGTCTCAAAACACAGTTCCGATTAATGTGACAAATGCTGATTCTCTCAATATATATATTGAATATTCAGGCAAAAATAAAGTATGGATAGATTCAATATACATAGATGTAGTAAAATAATGTAGTAAAATAAATATAAATTTATTGAACTTTCATATGACCTTTTACGTCAAATATAAGGAATAGTTTTAAGTTTAATTAATAATGAAACAAAGATTTAAATTAAAGAGAGGTGGAAAATGGACATAATTAAAATGGAGAATATCTATAAGCTGTATAAGTCTGGTCAAATACAGGTAGAAGCTCTAAAGGACATATCAATTACTATTAAAGAAAAAGAATTCGTTTCAATTATGGGACCATCAGGTTCAGGAAAATCAACATTGCTTAATGTTGTAGGCTGTTTGGATCATGCCAATAAAGGTACATATGAACTTGCTGGACATAGTGTTGATAAATTAAATGATTCTAAAATGTCAGAAGTGAGGAATGAATTTATAGGTTTTGTTTTTCAAAACTTTCATTTACTTCCTAATTTATCTGCTATTAAAAATGTAGAAATACCATTGATATATAGGGGTGTTAATGGAAAAATCAGAAAAGAATATGCAGAAAATGCATTAAAATTAGTTGGACTTGAAGATAGGATGCACCATTTGCCAACTCAACTTTCAGGAGGTCAACAGCAAAGAGTAGCTATAGCAAGGTCTATAGTTGGTAAACCTTCATTGATACTTGCTGATGAACCAACAGGTGCATTAGACACTAAAACAGGGAATAAAATAATGGAATTATTTATTAAATTAAACTGTGATACAAATATGACAATAGTTCAAGTAACACATGAAGAAGATATTGCAGATTTCGGAAGTAGAATTATAAGATTAGTTGATGGAGAAATAGTATCTGACTTAAAGAGATAATGGGAGGACAATAATGGTAAAAAAAGTAATTTCTATAATAATAGTATTGGCAATAGTGTTTGGTGGAGGATATTTAACAGCAAAACAGTTAGTTCCTGACTCGACTCAAGTGACAGCAGGTCCAAAATATTCAACAAAACCTGTTGCGAGAGGAGATATAAAGCAAGGAGTAAATATTACAGGACAGTTAAATGGAAACTGGGGAGGTTCAATAACAGCACCTAAACCAGAAGGTGTAACTGATTTAGGTGGAGGAAGTGTAACCGTTGTATATAACATTGAGGAAGTATTTGTAGAACCAAATGATTTAGTTAAAAAGGGAGACGATTTAGTAAGACTTTCAACAGAGAATTTAGAAGAAATTATAGATGATTTAAATGAAGGAATAGAAAAAAAACGTGAAGAAATACAGGATATAAATGATGAGATTAATTCTAAATTAGAAGCATTAGGTAAAAAAATTAATAAAGATATAACTGATATAAGTCAAGTAGATCCATATGAAGGTATTGTTATTTCTGCACCTATAAAGGGAAGACTCCTGGATTTTAGAGTTGACGAAGGGGAAAGGATAGAAGACCCTAATATAGTTACAATTGTAGATGATAGTAAAGTTAAGATATCATTTAAAGTTAATACATATGAATACGAAAATATGAAGGTTGGTCAAAAAGTTTTATTACAGTACAGGAGAGTGCTGGAAAATGGAAATACTTCAACCGCATTTGATGGGTTTTATTTAGGAACAATAAAGAAGTTAAACCCTAATGCTGTACCAAACTCAGATGCTATGACATATGTTCATAATGGCATAATAGAAGCAGATAACCCAGGACTTGTTCAAAAAGGAATGGTTGCTGTAGTATATACTGAAAATGAAGGTATTCCTGTTGCCTCATTGTCATATCAGGGAAAAGTAGAATCTTTTGTAGATGAAAAAAAGGTATATTCGACAATTTATTCTGATGGAGATAATGCAAATATAATTGCAACTGAAGTACCAGTTAGCGAAAATGAATTTGTTGATGAAGGACAAATTTTAGTTAGAATTGCCGGAACTGATGTAACAGAGTTAATAGAGGCGGATATTAATAAAATAAAAGAAGAATATGAAAAAATTAAAGATAAGAATGAAGAAATAGAAGATATTCAAGAAAAAATTGAAAAAGCATTGAGCTTAAGCTCTAAGTTAATGGTAACGGCACCAATGGATGGTATGGTTTCGTATGTGAACTATAGAGGGGGTGACACTATATCTGCAACTGAGTCAAGTGATGAATGGTCATTACAGCTTATGGATATGTACAATACAAGTGAAATGAATATTTACACTACTGTCAGTGATTTGGATGTTTTGTATATAAAGCAAGATGCACCTGTAAGCATTACGGTTGATGCGCTTCCAGGAGAAGAATTTAAAGGTCAAGTTAAACGGCTTGATCAATATACAGATAGAGATGGAAAAACAGTTTATCGTGTGGAAATAAGTGTAGAAGGTAAAGAAGGCTTGAGACCGGGTATGAATACAAATTGCTTTGTAGATTCCGGAGAATCTTTAGATACGCTGCTTGTTCCAATAGAGGCAGTATTTGAAGAAGATAATAAACAAAAAGTTGAAGTTTTAAATGAATCGGGAGAAGTTGAAGTTGTTGAAATCGAAGTTGGATTGATGAATGATAAGCAAGTTGAAGTACTTAGTGGTCTTGAAGAAGGACAGCAAGTGGTAACAGGAAGTACCAAAGATTTGATGCCAAGTCAATCAGTTCCGGAAAATGACTCATTGCTGCCTACAACAGATTAATAAGGGGGAGTAGTTTATATGCAAAAAAAAGGAAAAATATTATCCCTTCTTGTTAGACTTAGATTTTCTGCAGAAATGGCATTTAGTGGAATAACTGCAAATTTGCTGAGGACGTTTCTCACTGTGCTTGGAATAGCAATTGGAGTTGCAGCTGTAGTTAGTTTAATGGGTATAGGAGAAGGAGCTAGAAAATCAATCGTTTCGCAGTTTGAAAGTTTAGGACAAAATGTTATTGTAATAAAAGCCAATGCTGAAAATGTTAAATTTGAGGCAGAAGAGGCAGAAGAACTGCCAGAAAGAGTGACAGGAGTAGAGTATGCTACACCTGTTGTAAATAAAACTAAAGTTCCAATTAGGTGGAGAAGAGAGGAAAATGAACTTGATATCATTGGTGTAAATCAAAATTACCCGGAAATAAAAGATCACAAAGTGGTATCAGGTAATTTCTTCACTTCACTTCATGTAAAACAAAGAGCTCCGGTTGTTGTTCTCGGGTTTAATGTTGCACAATCTCTTTTAAATGGAAGAAGTCCGGTCGGCCAAATAATAAAACTAGATGGTATTAACTATAGGATTGTAGGGGTTCTAAGTGAAAAGGGTGAAGGAAATGGAGATGGGATTGACAATAAAATTGTTGTTCCTTATACATCAGCCATTAAAATAATTGGTCAAAGCGATATTGGTGAAATTTGGGCGAAATCAAATAGCGCCGAGGAAGCTGAGCTTGCAATGGTGCAGCTTGGAAGAATATATAAAAGAAAAGTTGGATTAGGAAAAAACATTGCTCCATCTCAAGGAGGAGAAGGTGGTGGTGAAATGCCTTCGGAGGATATGGGAGGCGATGTGATTACAGAACCTGCAGAGCCGGAGGAATCTGAAAATTCAGAAGATGAAAATAATGTATTCAAAAAAGGTGAAGAACCATTAACCATTACAAGTTTAAACAATCTTGTTAAAGAAGCAGACCAAGCTAATCGTATTATGACAGTGTTGCTTGGCGGTATTGCAGCAGTATCTCTTTTAGTAGGAGGTATAGGCATCATGAACATAATGCTTGTTGCAGTTACAGAAAGAACAAGTGAAATTGGAGTAAGAAGGGCATTAGGAGCAAAGCAAGAAGATTTGCTTATACAATTTATGCTTGAATCTATTTATGTAAGCATAATAGGTTGCCTGGTAGGAATACTGTTAGGTGCATGGGCTATAAGCGTTGTATCAAAATATGGATTAAATGCCGTAGTGAGCTTTCAATCTATAAAAATAGCTGTTGGTGTGGCTC
>SWCH01000663.1_pt1 | contig 18450 bp, 15 predicted proteins | sample 4690051 | NCBI WGS metagenome assembly SWCH01 (sample SAMN10267282, study PRJNA491770) | bioreactor metagenome | isolation source: DHS bioreactor inoculated with | place: Japan: off Shimokita Peninsula | reverse complement strand
TTTTTTTTATTTTTTTCAACTTAAATTTAAATCACTCTCATATAAAACTTCTTTTTCAATCAGTAAATGTGCTATATCTTCAATTTTATCTCTATTGTTTTCTATTATGCTCATTACTTCAAAATATAATTCATCAATTAATTTTTTTACTGATTTTTCTACTCCCGAAAGAGGGATTTTAAGCTCATTTGCTAAAATATTGAAATTTATAAAACCCGTATCATCATCCATACCATATTTTGTAATATAATCTATAGCCAGTGAAGTAGATCGTTCTATATCATTTTGTGCCCCTATAGTAACATTATCTCTGCCAAAAAATACTTCCTCAGATACTCTTCCTGCTAATAAAACTGAAATTTGATTTTTAATTTTTGTTTTAGTAATAACTTCAGAAGAGTTTGGAGTACTTAATGTATACCCTCCAGCACCCTTACTGGTAGGGATTACCGATACTCTAATAATTTTATTTTCAGGCATAAGATACTTTGAAATAAATGCATGTCCTGCCTCATGATATGAAGTTACAATTTTTTGGTTTTTATTTTCCGATGGATTTTTTTGTTCTGTTCCGGCAAGCACATTAAGATATGCTTTTTCAATATGTTCAATACTTATACTTTCTGAATTTTCTCTAATAGCAATCAATGATGCTTCATTTACCAAATTTTCTATCATTGCTCCACTAAAATAAACTGTCAAATCTGCAAGTTTCCCTATATCTATATCATCTTTACAATTTCTTTTTTCCATATAAAGCTTTAATATATCTTTTCTGGCCTCTCTGTCAGGCAACATAATTTCAATTTGCCTGTCAAATCTTCCGGGCCTTAACAAAGCAGAATCTAGAGTGTCAATTCGATTTGTTGCAGCTACTACAACAATTCCTGTTGCGTCACTAAAACCGGACATTTCAGTGAGAAGTGCATTTAAAGTTCTGTCGCCCTCATCGCTGCCTCTCATATTTCCGCCCATTCTTTTTTTTCCTATTGCATCTATTTCATCTATAAATATAACACTTTTCCCTGATTTTTTTGCCTTTTTAAAAAGACTTCTTATTCTTCCGGCTCCAAGACCTGCATATACTTGTACAAAATCAGAACCCGATACCGCATAAAAAGGCACTCCTGCTTCCCCTGCCAACGCCTTAGCCATAAGTGTTTTCCCCGTTCCAGGTGAGCCGTAAAGCATTACACCTTTTGGCATCCTCGCATTAAATTTAGTATATTTTTCAGGATTTTTTATAAAATCAACAATTTCAAGCAAGCTTGCTTTAGCCTCGAAGTTTCCTGCTATATCATCAAAATTTGTAGTTGATGAGCTTAAATATTCTATATCACTTAACTTATTTATTTCTTTTTGAGCTGATTTTTTATTTTTAAAAAATATAAAATAAATAAAGACAATTACACCTAAAACAGCTGCTATTTGATATGGTTCCATTATATACCCCCTAAACGATTAGTGAACAATTGTTGTTTCGGGCAGACAGGGGCGTCTGCCCCTACATTGTCCCATCGTTCTCCTACTGTTTTCTTATTGTAACACAAGGATATACTTTTGGATATACTCAAATTGTTAGCTTATTTTCAATGTTTTTCCTAATTTTCCAATATACAAAAAAGCACGCATTAAATGCGTACCCAATAATTTTAATTTTCTAATATACATACCGCTTGTGCTGCTATGCCCTCGCCTCTTCCTTCAAAACCTAAATACTCTGTTGTAGTAGCTTTAATATTTATATTTTTAATATTCGTTTCTAAATCAGAAGCAATATTTTCTTTCATACTTTGTATATAATCCATCATTTTAGGTTTTTGTGCTATTATGACAGAATCTACATTACCTATACGATAGTTATTTTTCTTAATTATTTGGCTCACATGTCTAAGAAGAACTCTGCTGTCAACATCTTTATACTCATCATCTGAATCAGGAAAAAAACTTCCTATGTCCTTTTCTCCCATAGCCCCTAACAGGCTGTCCATTATCGCATGTATCAAAACATCTGCATCAGAATGACCTGCCAACCCCTTAGCATACGGAATTTTAACTCCACCTATTACAAGGCTTCTATTTTCAACTAGTGCATGAACATCATATCCAATTCCAACTTTCATATTCTAAATCTCCTTAAGTTTAATAAACAGTAGCTAATATCTCTGCTATTTTCAAATCAAGAGGCGTAGTAATTTTTATATTTCTTGATAGCCCATCTATAATTTTAACCTTATGTCCATAAAATTCAACTATAGATGCATCATCTGTAAAATTTATATCCTTATTTTCATTAATTGCCATATCATAGCACTCTCTAATTAGATAGTAATCAAAAGCTTGAGGTGTTTGAACTGCCTTAAGTTTTTTTCTGTCCAGCGTTTCTTTCACGAACCCTTCCTCTTCTATTTTAATTGTATCAATTACATCTATAGCCGGAACACAAGATTTGTATTTATAAGCATTTTCCACACATGTATTAATAAGCTTGTACGATACAAACGGTCTAACACCATCATGAATGAGAACTATACCTCCTTTTTCAGAAACCATCTTCACGCCTTCATATACAGATTCTGTTCTTGTTTGCCCTCCACCAAGCACTTTAACAACTTTTTCATAATCACATGCAATATTAATTCTTACATATTCTACTTCTTCCTTATTTACAACAAGTATTATTTCATCTACACAATTGCTTTTTTCAAACTTATATATAGTTGAATCTAAAATAGTTTTACCTGCAATAGTCATATATTGTTTAGGTATTTCCGAGTTCATTCTTGTTCCTCTGCCTGCAGCAACTATTATTGCAGTTACCTTTTCATTAATATACATAATGTCCCGCCTTTAATTCAATAATTCTTTAATATTTAAGTCTTTTAACTCTACATGAGGCACACCAAGCTTTCTGGATTGAATAAATGTACCGTGACAATCTGACCCTCCCGATATTATCAAATTATTTTTTTTACAAAACTCTATATAACCTTCAACAAAAGTTTGATTATATGGTGAGTAGCATTCCATACCATCGATTCCTGCTTCAAGCCAATATTTCATCTCACTTTCCGGCATATATCCATTTTTATAATTTGAAGCCGGATGAGCTAGAATTACTTTTCCTCCGCTCCTTTTAGCAACTCTTATTGTTTCTTCTGGACTGCTAAGAACCGCTTTAAATCCTGATTTATCTACATCTGACAAATGTGACAATAAATCACTGTGAATACCTTTATGCATCATATAATTAAAGGATTTCCATCCGCCATGTTTTCTATTGTACTTATATTTTTTAAAATCATCGTAATCAACATTTTCATACATTAAAGCTGCATATTTTTTTATATATTCACTATTTGAATTAATCCTATTTTCATTAGTCTTTTTCATAAGATTAATTAATTCAGCATTATTTATATCATAATTATATGTTAAAATATGATACTCTCTTCCATCGTGAATTGCTGTAAGTTCAACACCATGAATATAAGTTAAATTGTCTTTTGGATTTATTATTTCATCCATTTTTGTTACATTATCCACACAGTCATGGTCTGTTATAGAAAATACATTAATTTTGTTTCTAATTAATTGTTCCTTTAATTCATATACATCCCATGTCCCGTCAGAAGCACAGGTATGCATGTGTAAATCTACCTTTATCATCATTACCCCTTTATATTAATATATCATCATTAATCCTTTTATAAAATTTTTCTTTTACCTGATCAAAATCTTTTGTTTCACCCATTATCCACATGAGCTTAGTTATGGCAGATTCAACAGTCATATCATATGATTGAAGAATTTTATATTGTTTTAATGCCTTAATTCCCACTTCATATACATCCATGTCGCTTCCTTCAAGCATAACTTGAGTTGCAATAACCACTATCTTACCGCTCTCTGACAGTTTTCCCAGTTTTTCAAGAAAATTTCTCTTATCTAAAAACGGTAATCCTCCTACTCCATAACTTTCTATGACGATTCCTTCATATTTTTCACCAATATAGTCAAGAACATCCGGGTCCATACCAGGAGCCAATTTAAGCAAAAATATATTAGAATAAATTTGATTATAGAACTTTACACTTTCTTTTTGTTCTTTATTTCTAATATATTTGGATATTCTTTTATCATCAATTAACGCAGCAACAGGAAAATTTATACTTTCAAATGCGCTGTAACTTTTAGATTTTATTTTTCTGGCTCTAGTTCCAATTATTGCTTTACCATCAAAAACTATATATACGCCTTTGGCATTTGAATCTTGTGCGAACCTAAAGCTGTCGAGCAAATTTTTTCTGGCGTCTGTTATTTCAGCGTTTATAGGCCTTTGTGACCCTGTAATTACAATAGGTTTATCCGGGTTTTGAACAAGATATGAAAGTGCTGATGCTGTATATGACATGGTATCAGTTCCATGAGATATAACGAATCCATCATATTTATCATAAAACTTTTCGATTGTTTCAGAAATTAAGGCCCAATATTCTGGTTGAATATTTGTGCTATCTATATTCAAAAGTTGAATTGTTTCTACGTTGCAAAACTCTTTTATTTCAGGAACATATTCCATAAGTTCATCAGATGTTATACCAGGTGCCAAACCATCTATAGTTCTTGTGGAAGCAATTGTACCACCTGTAGCAATCAGCAAAATATTCTTTTTCATTATAATCTCCTACTCTATTCTCCAAATTTTATTTACAGTTCAAAATGATTTTCATAAATGTCTGCCTTGCATTATTTAAACATATGCCTAAAATACTATCAGCACAGTTTGCAAATAATTTCCTATAAGTTTATTTCTCATCTATTATTCTCTGCATATCCTCCGGTAACTCTGATTTTATAGTCATATTTTTACCCGTTATTGGATGAGTAAATATCATTTCATGACAATGCAATAATTGCCTTCCTATTTCTTTACTTTCACTTCCGTACAAAGTATCTCCCAAAACAGGATGCCCTATATGTTTCATATGTACCCTTATTTGATGAGTTCTGCCAGTTTCAAGCTTTAATTTTACTAAAGTTTTATTTCTAAACCTATTTTTTACTTCATAGTGAGTTATGCATTCCTTTCCGGAAGGGTCAACTACACGTATTATATCTTCATCATTTAACCTGCCTATTGGTTCATTTATTGTACCTTTGTCCTGTGCAATCAGGCCCTCTACCACAGCATAATAATATTTTTCTACCATATTTGATTTCATTTGGTTAGCGAGTTCATTGTGAACATACGGATTTTTAGCTATTATAACAATTCCTGATGTATTCATATCCAATCGATTAACAAAACGAACTTTTCGTTGTATGCCATTTTGTTTAAAGTAATAAACTACACCATTTGCTATTGTATTATCCTGATGTGATTTAGTCGGGTGCACTACAATATATGGCGGTTTATTTATTATGAGCATATCTGAATCTTCATATATTATTTCTATTGGAATATTTACAGCACTATATTCGTCTTCTTCATCATTGAATTTCACTGATAAAACATCACCTTTAAAAACACTTTTGTTTAACTTAGCAGGCTTTTTATTTAATAATAATTTACCGGCAATTTCAAGTTTTTTAGATAATCTTCTAGAAAATTTCAAATTTTCAGTCAATATTCCCTTTACAGTTTTATCATTTTCTTGTATTGTATAGTTAATGATATTATCATTGTTATTATTAATCATAGTGTACTCCTGTATTTTTTATGAATAGTACATTATTAATATAATATAAAAAGTATTGTATGTAAAGAGGATAATTATGAATGACAAAGTTATTAACATTGCTTCAAACCAGGAAACATATACTTTAGAAATAAAAAACAAGCTCATAAACATGCTGCAGAATAATGGCTATACATGCAGCGAAAAATTTAATCCAAAGGCCGAGCTAAATATTACAATAGGCGGCGATGGAGCATTTCTTCGAGGTGTCAGAGACAGCCGTTTTTCTAAAATACCATTTGTAGGTATAAACACCGGAACTTTAGGATTTTATCCTGAAATAACCCCTGAAAATATGGAAAAGTTTATTGAGGACTATAAAAATGGCAATTATACTACAAATCAAGTAAATTTAATCGAAAGCGAAATATATAAAAATGGCTGTACTGAAAAGCTGTATGCAGTCAACGATATAGTGATTAAAAGAAAGGATATGAAAACAATCCATTTAAACGTTTATATTGACTCTAATCATTTGCAGACTATAAGTGGTGACGGGTTAATTATATCTTCTCCTATGGGTAGTTCTGCTTATAACCTTTCAGCTGGCGGAAGCTTGGTGTATCCATCTCTTAAAACATTGCAAATAATGCCTTTATCACCTATAATTTCAAATGCCTACAGGTGTTTAGACTGCAGCATTATTGTTCCGCCTCAATTTGAAGTAAAAATAATTCCGGAAAGAAGAGATGATTATTTTATAACATTTCTGGCTGACGGAGTACCATATGAAATAGATGGATTAGAAAATGTCAGTTTCAGAACCTCTAAAAGAGTAATAAAAAGATTGTCAACGGGAACTTATAATTACTGGAATGTAATTAAAGAAAAGTTTTTATAAATACTCGTTCACGTCCAGACATAGAACCTATATAAATACTTAAAATCAGCATTATTTGAGGTGTTAGAAATACAGAATCAACTGTTCCATGAACCAAAACCATTACAATTATTGTAAAAGAAGTAACCCATTTCTGGTTATTTCTTTTTCTTGTTTTATTCCATATATTCTTAATTAATTTACCAAGTATAAGTGTAAAACTGCCAAATCCAATTATCCCTGTTTCAATTAATACTTGTATATATAAGTTGTGACAATGCTCAATATTTGGTTTAACTATATCCGAATATGAAGATATATATTTAAAAAGTGTACCAAATCCAATACCAGTAAATATATTATCTTTTATTATACTCAAACAAGCTTTCCATATTTCAATCCTATAAAGCATAGAACTATCCTCTTTCAATTTAATCGGATTAGAACGACCTATGTTTAATATTTTATCAAATCCAATTATCATCACAAATATAATAATTGCAAATTTAAAGTATTTTTTATCAAATAATACCCCTGAAACAACTAAAGATATTAAAAGAGATATCCATGTAGCTCTTGAAAAAGTCAAAAATAAGCATATTACACCCAATGCAAATATTATTAGTTCCATATAATTTCTATTCTTACTATTAATTTCACCACATAGCATTATTAAAACGATATTAATATAAAAACCAAAAACATTAGGATTAAAAAATGTAGAAAAAATTCTTTTTTTCAAATTAAATTCATCAACATCAACCCATTTTTGCGGCATTATAAAATATGGATTTAAATATTGAGCAATCCCAATTAAAAATACTGCTAAAGAAACAATATAAACTAAATTTTTTATTTTTTTAATATTAGAACTTTCCATATATCCTGCCGTTAACCCAGCTGAATACATGCATAACATCATCATAGCCCCGTACAACAAGGAAATTATTACATAGTCAGAAAAAACTATACCTGTAATTATATATAAAAACACAATCAGCAAGTACTTATTAGTTTTTATGTAGTGTAAAATTTTATAATTTCCTCTATAAATTTGTGCAATAAAAACTGCTGCAACAAATACATAAGCAGCAGGTATAAATAATATTGATAATATTATTAAAATGTATAATTGTTTATCTTTTTTCATTGTGTTATCCATTATTTAATATTGTAATATTTACTACATTCTAAGTGTAAATTTAGTTCCTTCATCCACTACACTATCTACCGTTAGGCTAAATTTATGTATGTCTGCAATCCACTTTGCAATACTTAAACCAAGACCAGTGCCACCTTCTCTATGACGAGCCTTATCTGCTCTATAAAATCTGTCAAATATTCTGTCCATATCATATTTACTTATGCCTATACCAGTATCTTCTACAGTTAGTACCTTTTTATTCTTTTCAGTATATAATTTAACTGTAACCTTTCCTGATTCGGTATATTTTATAGCATTATCAATTAATATGACAATCATCCTCCTGATTTTATCATAATCACCTTTTATAAGTATTTCTTCTTTATTTATCAATTCAAAATCAATATTTTTATTCTTTGCTATAATATCCATATTTGCACAAATATTTTCCAAAATTTCTGTTAATGAAATCTCAGATAAATCTAGTTTTTCATCATTTGTATCAGCCTTAGCAAGAGTTAAAAGTTGATCAATTAATTTCGCCATTACTCTTGTTTCTGAATAAGCATTATCAAGCCACATCTCATTTTCTTCAACTGTTCCTTCATCGTCACTTAACACAACATCAAGATTTGTTTGGATAACAGTGAGAGGAGTTCTTAGCTCATGAGATGCATCTGCAATAAATTCCTTTTGCCTCTTCCATGTTTCTTTTACAGGTTTTAATGATTTTCCAGTAAATATGTAACTAATAAAAAGCAAAATTAACATACCGGTAGAACCAACCAAAAATAATACCATTTTCAAAAATGACCATATTATTTCCTCATTGATAGTATTTTGGAATACTTGTACTATCCCCGGACCATTACTATTGTCAAAATATTTTGTATAAATTCTATAATTTATGCCGTCCACCTTTTTAGTTGCATAAGAATCAGTTTTAGTGCAAAAGGAATCAACCGCTAAAGCAGCTATAGCATCCGCTATCTCGGATTCACTCTTTTTTTCATGAACTCTTTCAAATTTTTCATTATAAATTACATAACTTGCTTCAAGTCTTTCCGAACCCATAATAGCGAGTTTTGGTCCTAAATTAAAAAGGACATCTCTATCTTTAAGAATGTGTTCCGGAAAAAACGAGTCATTATATGTGTATATTCTAATTGCCTCTGATTGCATAAGTTTCTTTGTACCGTCTTCAAACACAAACTTCGTAAAATTATATATTCCGGTAGCAATAAACAGCATAAAAATAATCAAAACCACTCCCATATATGCCGTTAATTTTATATGAAGTTTTTTAAACATATTATTTCTCCTTAAGCATATATCCAACTCCACGTACAGTTTCAATCTTAGCATTTGTAGATTCAAGTCTCTTTCTCAAATGATGTACGTAAATTTCTATATTACTTTCTAAAATATCTGCCTCTAATCCCCATATTCTATCTATTATTTGCTCTCTCGTAAATACCTGTCTAGGTTTTTTTATAAACATTTCCATAAGCATCGCTTCTTTTAGCGGAATTTTATATTCCAAATCATCAATATACAAAAGATAATTTTTTACATCATATTTTATATTTTCAAACTCATATATTTCACCTATAAATTCAGTATTTTTTCTTCTTGCCAAAGCTTTAACTCTGGCAATTAACTCTTTTGTTGCAAAAGGTTTAACCAAATAGTCATCCGCACCTGTTTCAAGTCCAAATACTCTGTCATCAACCGCATCTTTTGCAGTAAGCATTATCACCGGAGTTTTGTTTCCTGCTTTTCGTATGGACTTTAAAATTTCTATCCCATTTACACCAGGTAACATTATGTCAAGAATTATAACATCATATATTTCCTTTTCAGACAGAATAAGTCCTTCCTCCCCATCATTAGCTATATCAACATCAATTTTTTGCTTGGAAAATAAAAACTTCAAAGCTTGAGTTATTTTAACTTCATCCTCAACAATTAATATTCGCATTTTTATTCAACTTCCTCCTTTGTATATCAGTTCCCTTAGGTACCCAAAATTTCAATGCATTATGCTCTATTTTAAAATCAACATCATCATATATATAGCTTTCACCATCTATACATAAATTAATAGGTTTATTGCTTTTAATTTTTACATTTTTGCATTTTTTATATGTTATATACTTCTTTATATTGATTTTTTCAAGATGTGTTCCTTCCTTGTAGCTTTTAATAAGTTCAAGTATCTTTAGCCTTGAAATATTTTCTACTAAACATACATCTATAATATCATCATTTATTCTTGCTAAAGGTGCGCATTTATACCCACCTCCATAAGAATGTCCATTTGCAACAACACAAAGTAAAAATTTGCCCCTTATTTTTTCCTCATCATCAAACTTTATGTATAAATCTTTTCCTAAGCTTTTCATCAAACAATACAAAACAGATAATATATAATAACCATTTCCATTAATGAATGGAATTTTTTTAAATTTATGCATATTAAACGCTGCATCAGCATCAAAACCTATGTTGCAAACTGAAACTGCATACTCATCTTTTATTTTTATTAAATCTAAATTTACGCTGCCTCCTTGGATTTGAGACTCAATATCTTCAAAATTAGTTGCATTTCTAAAGTTTCTTACAAAGTCATTTCCTGTACCACAAGGAATAAGACCTACATACACATGTTCATATCTGCACGCTGCATTAACTACCTCATGAAGCGTTCCATCTCCACCACATGAATAAAATACACAGGGAATATTTTCCTCGCACTTTTCTAAAACAAACCTTTCTGCATCACCTTTATACTTTGTTAAATAAATTTCATAATCTTTATCTTTATTAAAAAGGTAATCATTTATGTTGTTTTCTATGTTATGTTGATATTTACCTTTACCAGCTACAGGATTAATTATAAAAATATGCCTCATCAAGTTTCCCTCAACCATGTTTTTATTATATTATATATTATTAAAAATTATATTGCAAATAACAAATTTTAAAAATAAAAAGGGTTTTAGAATACTTTGCAGTAACCCTACCACCCTACTTAAGATTATTTAATTAAATTTATATGTTCAATAAATTACTTATAACTAATTTTTATATACTAATAAGTCTGCAAACAATAATTTGTATCATTTATATACCATATTTTATTTGCTCTTTTTATTATCATCTTTTAATCTACAAACTAGACAAAGCTACCTCATCTAATTTAAAAAAATTTCTTTTTTTTATGCGAATCAAAAGTTCGTATTCATCAATTGGAATTGGTTTAGAAAATATAAAACCTTGTGCCATATCACATCCTATATTTTTAAGGAATTCTACTTGTGCATCACTATCTACACCCTCTGATACAACATTTAATTTTAAATTTTTAGCCAAATTAACTACATTACTAACAATCATCCTAGAATTATAATCTTCAATATGCTCTAAAAATGTTTTATCCAGTTTTAATGTATCTATTGGTATCTCTCTAAGTAATCCAAGACTGGAATACCCTGAACCAAAATCATCCATAGATATATTAAATCCATTATCTCTAAATTTTTTCATAATAGAAAAAATTTCATTTGTATTTCCAAATACAACTGACTCTGTAATCTCTATTTCAATTAATCCTATGGGAATATTATACCTATCCATTATTTCTTTATACTCACTGACAAAATTGCTCCTTAGGAAATGTAATCTAGAAACATTAACTGATATAGGAACAATGTCATAACCATCATCTAACCACTTTCTTAAATAAATACATACATGCTCAAATACAAATTTATCAAGTATAGTAATAAATCCATTCTTTTCGAATATAGGTATAAACTTCATCGGCGGCATAAAACCTAATATGGGATGATCCCATCTTACCAATGCTTCTGCACCGGAAATAAATCCATCAGAAAGGTTGATCTTAGGTTGCAAGTATATTTTAAACTCATTGTTTTTTAAAGCAAAATACATGTCATCTTCAATTTTTTTCTCTTCAATAAGCATATCTCGCATAGATTCATCATATATAGAATAATAGCTCTTATATCCACCTTTAATAGTTTTCTTTGCAAGCTTTGCTTTATCTATGGCCATTCTAACATCACAGTCTTCTTCTTCTATAAAATATATACCAGAAGTTATTACCGGTTTAATATTTAGTACTGTCCATATACTAAGGTTTTCTATACCCATAGATATGCTATAAACTTTATTCAGCAACTCTGATTGATTTGTTTTATATTTAAAAAGAATTAAAAAATTATCTGCATATGACCTGCAATATATTTGATCATTTTTAAGTGTGTTATTTAAAAAGCCGCCTATTTCCAATAAAACCTCATCACCGCTGCTATGACCAAACCTGTCATTAATCATATTAAATTTATCTATGTCCAAATGTACAAGAGCATACTTATAGTTTTCCTTTTTATTTAACACCATTTCCGCATTTATTATAAAACTATTGATATTGTTTATATTGCATACAATATCAATATTGTTAGATTCCTTTATTTCCTTTATCTTATTGGAATATTTTTTGCTAATTATTAAAAATACAACTCCCATAATGCACAGCCCAATAATCAGTACAACAAAAATAATGTTGGATATACCTAAAAACATAATATCCCTAAATGATATTTCACTAATCTTATTTAGGATTACAAATATTTTTGAAGATAAAACAGCACTAATTCCTAACACTACCAAGATGAACATTATTATAATCAGCCTAATCTTTTTATTATATAATTTTTCGTCTTTTCTCTTTATGATTAATCACCGCCGTCAATTTAATATCATCTACATTTATATATCGACACTTTGCAATAAAAGTTTACTTTTTTCTAGTATTTTTTTATATAATTATTAGCAGTGTACAGGGGAGGCTTACAACAGCCTCCCAAATTATATATTATATATTATATTGTGCGTATTTTGTGCACATTGCTTACTCTGTAAAAATCATGTCATTTAATTAAAATTATCCATCTAATCGTTATACGCTCTGTTTTTTAATTTTATTCCATCCACTAAGTTTCTTAAAACTTGTGCCTGTCCGCTAAGTTCTTCACTTGCAGCAGCACTTTCTTCGGCTGTTGCGGAATTTGTTTGAACAACCGCTGAAATTTGTTCTATTCCCACTGTAACTTGATTTGCTGCTATGGCTTGTTGCTTAGATGTTTTAGCTATTTCATCTATATGAGCTGCAATCATGTTAGTTTTTTCTACTATTAACTTCAATGAACTTTCTGTATTGCCCGCTATTTGCACTCCATTTGATACTGCATTTAAAGAACTTTCAATTAACTGAGTTGTTTCCTTAGCTGCATCTGCACTTTTGGATGCCAGATTTCTTACTTCATCAGCTACAACTGCAAATCCTTTGCCTGCAGAACCTGCTCTTGCAGCTTCAACTGCTGCGTTTAAAGCAAGTATATTGGTTTGGAATGCAATATCTTCAATTGTTTTTATTATTTTTTCTATTTTAAGAGATGTTTCATTTATATCATCCATTGCATTCATCATGGTTTTAATTTGACGGCTTCCATTTTCAACCTCAATTGAACCCTCATCAGAAACTAACTTAGCATTTCCGGCATTTAACGCACTTTGATTTATTTGCTCCGTTATTTCATTTATAGTTGCTGCAAGCTCTTCTATAGAACTGGCTTGTTCTGTTGCACCTTGTGATAAAGATTGGGCTCCTCCTGCTATTTGTTCGGAACCACTTGCTACTTGGCTTGCACTTTCATCTATTTGTCCAGTTATATCATTTAAAAATTCAATTATTTTCTTAATGGATAAATTTATTTCAGATAAATCTCCCTCATATTCTTTTTCAACAGTTGTAGTAAAATCACCTTCTGCAATTTTACCCAAATGATATGTTATATCTCTTATTATTGCATTTAATCTGTTAACAGTTAACTCCATAGAAGTTAACAACAAACCTGTTTCATCCTTATTGGTTGATTTAGGAACCTCTGTATGTAAATCACCATTTGATAAAAGTTCTAACCTGTCAGCACATGATTTTATAGGATTGGAAATTCTGTTTGCAAGCATTCCTGCTAAAATACTAGCAACTATAATGGACAAGGCAACTATTATACCTGTTACTATTAAGCTGAAAATCATATCATTCAAATATTCGTCTTGTGGTGTGCTTTCAAAGAATCCCCAACCATTAGTTCCCTCAATTGGATAATATGCTAAGAATTTTTTCGCACCTTCATACGTATAAGTTCCAAAGGTTTTTTCACCATTTAACATTTCTTGCAACAACAATGCTAATTCTTTATTGCTGCCATCCTTCTCATAATTAGCTACAATATTTTCTTTGTCCAAAACTTTTTCTTTATTTATATGAGCTATTATATCTCCTTCTTTATTTAATATAAAGCCATAACCATCTTGTCCGACTTTTACGCTTGATGATATGTCCGAAAGAACAAGACCGTCAACCTCAACAACAACTACTCCCTCTACAGTCGAATTATAAATTCCATTTTTCCATAGCGGTGCAGAAATTATACCTTTAACTTCATTAGTTTCTTTATCTATTTCAGGGTCTGCTATAAATGTTTCACCATTCATTGAAGCATTAAAATAATCTGTATCCCTTATAATAGTTATTTTTCCCGTTCTATTTGATACTGCAGAACCCTTTTGGTTGGTTACATAAACATCTAATAAATTGTATCTCTCCATCAATTGTTTATAAATATCTGTTTTTTGCTCCCCAGTTGTAAAAAGATTTGTTAACTTTGCATTTAATCCTAAGTCACTTGCAACAGTTTCATATGTTTCTAATTTATTGCCCACAGAATAAGATCCTATAGCAGCCAAGTCGCTCATAGTTTTTTCTAATGTGTCAAATGTAGATTTATAATTTAAAAATGCAGATACCCCACCTACCAAAATCTGGGCTATAACAACTATAGCAACAATATATGCAAATAATTTTGTTTTTATACTCTTCATTTTTTCTCCTCTCATATCCAATACGCATTTATGCTACGTCATATTATATATCGACATAAAGTCAAAATAGTTGAGCGGAAATAACGGTTCTTTGTTTTTGAGGACAGTTCTTTTGATTGACAGCTCTTCGTCAAGCAAAAAGAACTGTCCCCAGATTTAAGCTTCAATTAACTCTATTTCATCTTTTAGTTTTATACTTTCTACCAAATCTTTAAGAATAGATGCCTGCATTGAAAGTTCCGATGCAGCTGCAGCACTTTCCTCTGCTGTTGCAGAATTAGTTTGAACTACTGCCGAAATTTGCTCTACCCCTTGTGTTATCTGTGCAATTGATTGTGCTTGTGTTTGAGATGCTTCTGCTATTTCATTTATTAATCCTGAAGTTTGTTTTGTGCTTTGTACGATTTTGGCAAGGGATTGTGCTGTTTCATCAACCAGTTTTGTACCTTTTTCCACTGCATTAATTGAGCCTTCAATTAACTCAGTTGTATTTTTTGCTGCTTCTGCACTTTTTGATGCTAAGTTGCGAACTTCATCAGCTACAACAGCAAATCCTTTGCCGGCAGAACCTGCTCTTGCTGCTTCAACTGCTGCATTCAGTGCTAATATATTTGTTTGGAAAGCTATATCTTCTATTGTTTTAATAATTTTACTTATTTCACTTGATGATAAGCTGATTTCTGTCATCGCTTCCGTCATCTCGTTCATTTTTTGATTTCCATTTTCAACTTCCATCATGGAAATTTCAGATATTTCTTTAGCATTTGTTGCATTCTGTGCACTGTGATTAACTTGGTCGTTAATTTCCACTATAGTGGCAGAAAGCTGCTGAATTGCACTGGCTTGCTCTGTTGCACCCTGTGAAAGAGCTTGAGAACCATCTGCAACCTGATATGAACCCATTGACACTTGTTCAGCAGATTCATTTATTTTTTTCATAATTTTATTAAGTGAAGTAATAATATCGTTTAATGAATTGCTAAGTGGTATAAGGTCACCGTTATATTGCCTTTCTAGTTCTACGTTAAAATTACCCTTTGCCATTTCTTCTAATTTGCTTGTAATATCATATACAACTTCTCTAAATACTGATACTATAGTTGCCGTAGAATTTATAAGAGTTGCTCCGCTGTCGTCACCATCAGAAACAGCTGCTTCTGTATGTAAATCCCCATCTGCCAAAAGTTTCAATCTATTAACTGATGCAATAATTGGTTTTGCTGCTTGTCTTGACCTATAAATTAATACTAATACATTTATAGTTGATATTATTACTATAGCTACAGCAATTCCAACATATCCAATAATATATCCTACAGCAATAACAGCTATCATAGCCAATATGTACCCTAGTATAAGAACATGTATTCTTTTTAATAATGATTTCATATATTTCACCTTTAAGTTTAATTTTAAGTTTTAAATTATCTTTGATTATTAAATACAGAAGCTTCATGAAATACTCAACATACAACAAATTGAACATCATATATTTTAGTAATCAATTTGAAATGATAATTTATAGTAAAACGCAGTATTAATTTAATAATACCGCGTTTCTTTGCTTATATAATGTTGTATTTTAATTGTTATTACTATTTATTATTGTAATAACTGTAATACTCCTTGTGGTTGTTGATTAGCTTGTGCAAGCATTGCTTGAGCAGCTTGAGAAAGGATGTTGTTTTTAGTGTAGTTCATCATTTCTTTAGCCATATCAACGTCTCTTATACGAGATTCAGCAGCAGTTAAGTTTTCAGAAGTTACTCCTAAGTTGTTAACTGTGTGCTCTAATCTATTTTGTAATGCTCCAAGGTCAGCTCTTGTACCAGATACTGTGTTGATAGCATTGTCAATTAATTCGATTGCTGAATTTGCATCATCTTGTGAAGCCACACTTATGTCATTAACCTTTAATCCTGTTGAACTCATGTCTTCAACTGATAATTTTACCTGTTGATCCTCGACTCCATTTGCTCCAATCTGGAATTTGATTCCTCCACCTTGAGTTGTACTGCTTTGATTTGCAACTCCAAGTAATTGAGAAGCTTCGCTGTTATCAAATTTTACGCTACTTGAAGTTTTATCTGAACCGCTTTCTACTACTATTGCTCCATCCTTTACAGAAACTGAAACTGCATTAATAGCTTTTTCAGTTGATACAGTTGCGTTGTAGGCATCAATTGCATTGTTAATATCTGTTTGCAAATCTTCAGCTAGGACAGAAATATCACTGCCTTCAGCATAAGTAGCAGTTCCAACAGTAGCTAAATCAACCTTAATTTCAGTTCCATCAATAGTTAAATTTATCGCTGCATCACCAGCTATTGCTGTTGTTTGAGCAGCTCCGGCTGCACTGAATATCCCTTCAGAACCAACATCTCCAACTAAATTAGTTGCATCATCAACAGTTAATCCTAAATTTTCTGATGTAGTATTAGCTATAACATCAACTGTTGAAGTAGAGCCTAATGAACCCGATTCAATACTTATAGCACCATCAGCATCTGAATCAGCTGTAACCTTAACATCTGCAATACTTGTTTCATTTGCTTTATTGTAATCAGCAATAGCCTTGTTTATGTCTTCTTGTAATTTTGCAGCATATGCTTTTGTATCAACTGCAGAAGTATCATCAAATCCTGTATAATCAGCAGCGGTTATTTCAACATTAATTTTTGCACCATCTACTTCCAAAGAAAGAGTTCCATCTGCTAACGATCCAAAAGCACCTGTTGAAAGACTTGCTGAAGTTGCTATACCTGCAGTCTCTTTTCCTAGTGACTCACTTATAACTGCTGCATTATCAGTTCCGGCAACTTTCTTAGCACCAAGAGAACCATCTAATAAATTAATTTTATTGAAATGTGTTGATGAAGAAATTCTATCTATTTCTTCTTTCAAAGCATCTACTTCTTTGTTTAAGTTTTCTCTATCAACTTCATTTTGGTATGTACCGTTTGATGATTGTACTGCTATTTCTCTCATTCTTTGAAGAATTGAGTGAGTTTCGTTTAATCCACCTTCTGCAGTTTGAATTAATGAAATACCATCGTTAGCATTTTGTCCAGCTTGTTCTAGTCCTCTAATTTGGCCTCTCATTTTTTCTGATATAGCTAATCCTGCAGCATCATCACCGGCTCTGTTAATTCTGTAGCCTGATGATAATTTTTCTAAGTTCTTACCTGTTTGTGTGTTGTTTGCTCCTAATTGTCTTAAGGAGTTCATTGCATTAAGATTATGTTGTATTCTCATTTTATTACCTCCATGTAATTTTAGCGGGATCCTTCCCTAATTTGTGTTTTATTTTATTCTTTATCACGGCGCCTGTGTTAAAAAATATTATTTACTTTCACAATACATATATCGAACTTTTTTTTAATAAGTTTAGGGTTTTTTTACAAAATTCTATATTTTTTTTAAAATATCCTAAATATTAAAGCATGATATATAATTATATATCATGCTTTAATATTCAGTGTGCTAAATTTAGTTTGCGGCTGATTTAGTTTTGTTTTAACATCTTTTAATTCTGTATTTATTGCTTTTCGTATTTCTTTATCCATTTGGATTATTTCTTTGGCTGATTCATTTATATTTTTATTTAATTGTTTGATTTCTTCTGTATTTAAATTAATATTTTTATTAAGTTTTGATAACTCTTTTATTTGCAAATCAATTAAATTAATGGAATCAATATATTTTTTTCTTTCTTCTATCATATTGCTTATTTTTTCATCATCAATTTTAGGTGACAGGGACAAAATTTC
>SWCH01001588.1_pt2 | contig 18694 bp, 18 predicted proteins | sample 4690051 | NCBI WGS metagenome assembly SWCH01 (sample SAMN10267282, study PRJNA491770) | bioreactor metagenome | isolation source: DHS bioreactor inoculated with | place: Japan: off Shimokita Peninsula | reverse complement strand
AAATAATTAGCTACTTCTTTTCTGTCTACAGTGAATGAAACATTATATATAGGCCAATATCTATCAACTGCAAATATCGATTTAATAAAAGCTTGATATGACAATAAGCCTTCAGTACTTGAATTATTATATTGTACATAACTGCTTGGTAAATCAATTACTATATTACCATTGTTATATGTACAGTTTGATACATCACCAATAACAGTTTTCATATTATCATTTTCAGGACCATTTTGAAGCTGCTCAATTGCCATTCTTGTTAATGATTTATTTTCAACAACAAATCTTGTAACGGGGATTAATGTATCTTTATTTTCAGTTGTAAAATATAAAGTTAACCCCTTAGTGTTAGGTAAAGCTGTATTCAAAGCAGGAATATAGAATCCACCTGTATCGTAAGTAACTTGTATTGAAATAGATGAAGTATCTGAATTACTAATAAGATTAGATGAAAATATTATTTTGTATGTGCCATCATCTAAATCCAATTTTTCCTGACTTATATCCATAGTTGTAATCATTGGGTTATCTTTATTTATTGTGAAAGTAGTATCTGATGGGGCAATAGATACAAGTTCTAAATCATCAATGTTATCATGAATTAACTTATCATCTTGATAAATCGATACAGTAAAAATATTATTGTTATAATTTTTTATAATTTCTTCTTTTTGAGAAATATGTGTTATTACAATAGATTCTGGATTTAATAATACTTTGTTATTGTTTTCAATATTTAAACTTAATGTGCTGGTATCTTTAGGTGTTTCAATCGCAATAGAACCTTTATAATCAATCGGTGAAAGTTTTAAAGAATAAGTAGATGATAACAAGCCTATTAAAGTTATTAATATTAAATTTAGTAATATTCGCATATAAATATCCTTCTTTCATAAAAGCATATAATAACATTATATACTAAAGTATTAAAAAAACAAATACAAATAAGAAAAAAAATTCTGAAATATAAAATTTAACAATTATAAATTTGTAAACCAATAAAATATTTTATACATTTTTATACAAGCCATAAGGAAAATTAAGTAAATAAAATGGTTACGTTAGCTAATTGAAATCATATAATATATTAAAATGAAAATGAGGTGGTTATGTTGAATAAAAAAGAACCAGACTTAAATTCTTTATTGAAGATGCAGGATATCATAGATATATTATATATAATTAATAGAATAAAAGATAACTCATATGATCAAAATTTTAAAGGGCAGTTGGACAATATGCCACCGCTTGACAGGGCTCAAAATATTATTAAATATATTTCTAAAAATAGCGATGATATGACTAGAAAGAATGTTGATATTTTAATGAATATATTGCAAAACATAAATGAAGTTAACCATAATCGAAATAATTTTAGAAATAATAATATAAATTATAGAGGTTATAAAACTAAATCTAATTTAGGGAATTATCCAATAAGTGATAAAAATAACTATATAGAAAAATTAAAAAAATTTTTAAAATTATTAAATGATGAATAATCAAGTAACATTTATATGGGGTTTAGAATAATATATAGAAAATAAATAATTAGGAGGTAACATAAATGTTTCAAAATATATTAGGTTGTGGAGATAATGGAGATAGTTTGTTATGGTTTTTCCTATTATTAGTAGTATTTGCTTGCTTCTGCGGAGGAGATAATGGATTTATAGGCGGAATTGGAGGAATGGAAGGAGATTCATTGTTATTTTTCTTCTTGCTTTTAATCGTTTTATACTGTGTATTAGGAAACAATGGAGATTGTGGCTGCTAATAAGTAACCAACATTCAATACTTACTATCGTAAATTATAGAAAAAACTTCTTGAGTTATTCTCAAGAAGTTTTTTCTATTTATAGACAATATACTATAAATGTATTCGTTTTGGAAACATAAGTATGTTATGAGAGAGCTTATATTGTATAAATAAATACAATTTTATAATTTTAATATTTAACGCATAATTATTTTTAATTTAAAGATAAACGAAATTATAAATTAAATTGTTGTTGACAAAATTATAAAAGTGTATTAATATGAATTTTAAATTTCACAAAAAAGGTGGTGTATTATTCAAAATGAAAAAGGTTTTTTTAACATTACTATCTGGAGTATTAGTAATAGGATTATTATCTGGATGTAATAAAGATGAAGCAAATGGCGGAAATTTAGATGCGGATAATGCTTCAAAAGAGGTTAAGGTTGGGATAAATTATGAATTATCAGGGGATGTTGCATCTTATGGAGAAGCATCTGTAAATGGTATTGTGATGGCGTTTGATGAAATTAACGCTGCAGGTGGAATTAACGGAATGCAAATAGTGCCGGTACAGATTGATAATAAATCAGATTCAGCAGAAGCTACTACTGTAGCAACTAGACTTATGACTAAAGAAAAAGTTGTTGCTTGTCTCGGACCCGCAACTTCAGGTAATTTCATGGCAACTATTCCTGTAGCTATGGGAAATAAAATTCCAGTTATATCTGCTTCCGCAACTGCCGACGAAGGTGTAACTGTTGATGCAAAAGGAAATATTAATGAATATGTATTTCGTCTTTGCTTCAATGACTCATTTCAAGGAGTAACAATGGCAAATTTTGCTTCAGTTAACCTTGATGCAAAGAAAGCTGTTATAATACAGGATAAATCAAGTGACTATGCAGAAGGGTTAGCTAAAAATTTCGTTTCAACTTTTGAAGCTTCCGGTGGAACAATAGTTGCTCAGGAAGGTTATGTAGCTAAGGATAAAGATTTTAATGCTATTTTAACAAAAATTAAAGGACAAGACTTTGATGTTATTTTCCTTCCAGGATATTACCAAGAAGCAGGACTTGTTATTAAACAAGCTCGAGATTTAGGAATCAATGCTCCAATACTTGGAGCTGATGGATTTGATTCACCAGTACTTTTAGAGCTTGCCGGTGCTGAAGCATTGAATGATGTGTATTTCTCAAATCATTATTCATCAATTGATCAAGACCCAATGGTTCAAGATTTTATAAAAGCATATACTGAGAAAAATGGTTCAGAACCTAATGCATTTAATGCTCTTGGTTATGACCTTGGAAAATACATTGCTGATGCAATTAATCGTGCAGGTTCTACAGACCCAATTGCAATTAAAGATGCTCTTGCATCAACAGAAAACTTTGCTGGTGTAACTGGTTCATTCAGCATGGGTGAAGACCATAATCCGATTAAGTCAATAGTAGTTATTGGTTTGGAAAATGGTGTACAAACATCAAGTGTTAAAGTAGATCCTAAATAAAAGTATTTGCAAATATTAAATTGAAGAAATATTATAATAGTTAAGTTAGTGAGAATTATCTTGCTAACTTAATTGTTTAACTTGATAAATTTTATAAGGTTATGGAGGTGCAAAGCCTTGGAACAATTTTTACAACAGATGGTAAATGGCATTTCGCTAGGTAGTATATATGCCTTGATTGCCTTAGGGTATACAATGGTTTATGGAATAATAAAACTTATTAACTTTGCTCATGGTGATGTTTATATGATAGGTGCGTATATTGGATTTGCAGTAACTACATATGCAAATTTAGGCTTTTTTCCAGCACTTATTATATCAATGGGTTTATGTGCGATTTTGGGAATGCTTATTGAAAAAATAGCATATAAGCCGCTTAGAAATTCTTCTAGAATAGCGGTATTAATAACAGCTATAGGAGTATCATTGCTTTTAGAATATATAATGATGTTTTTTGTAGGGGCTGAAGTTAGGTCTTATCCAAAATTATTGTCAGACCAAGCTATTAATTTAGGGAATATAGTTATTAATATGCAACAAGTATATATAGTGGCTACTTCGGTTTTTCTTATGGTAATACTTCGATTTATTGTTAATAAAACAAAGATTGGAAAATCCATGCGTGCTGTTTCAGCAGATAAGGATGCTGCTCAGCTAATGGGAATAAAAGTTGATAAAACAATTTCATTTACCTTTGCAATTGGTTCAGCATTAGCTGGAGCCGGTGGTGTTTTGGTAGGAATATATTATAATTCAATTGATCCGTTAATGGGTGTAATGCCAGGGTTGAAGGCATTTGTCGCTGCAGTTTTTGGTGGAATTGGAAGTATTCCCGGTGCAATGATTGGCGGCCTTTCTATTGGGATTATGGAAACTTTAGTTTCTGGATATGGTAATTCAATGTACAGAGATGCAGCAGTTTTTGCATTTTTAATTATAATATTGATTTTGAAACCATCTGGTCTTCTTGGAAAGAATACGAAAGAGAAGGTATAACTTATGAAGGTATTAACAAAAAAGAACATAATGATTCTAATTGCAATATTAATAACATATGTAGCTGTTCAAGTTCTTATATCAACTGGTATTGTAGATAGTTTCTATGAAATAACAATTGCAACTATTTGCATTAATATTATCCTTGCAGTTAGCTTGAATTTGGTAACTGGATTTACAGGACAATTTTCCTTGGGTCATGCGGGATTTATGTCAATAGGTGCTTATGTTTGTGCAATTATAAATTTACAAATGAATTCTACTTCTGGACTTTTAATAGGTATAATTTCTGGAGCAATTTCAGCAGCAGTTGTTGGAATAGTAATAGGTATACCAACCCTTAGACTTAAAGGGGATTATCTGGCAATTGCTACATTGGGAATGGCCGAAATAATACGTGTTATATTTTTAAATATGGAAATAACAAATGGTGCTGCCGGATTAAATGGAATACCAAGATTTACAAATTGGTTATGGCTATTTTTCTTTACAACAGCTTCCATTTTATTGATAAATAATTTTATTAATTCATCACAAGGGCGTGCATGTATTTCAATTAGAGAAGATGAAATTGCAGCTGAAGCTATGGGAATTAATACAACTAAGTATAAAGTTATGGCTTTTGCCATAGGCGCTTTTTTTGCAGGAGTTGCAGGTGCACTTTATTCATCATATTTTTATTTTATAAAGCCAAATATTTTTGGTTTTCAAAAATCTGTTGATATTTTAGTAATAGTAGTATTGGGCGGTATGGGCAGTGTTACAGGCTCAGTTATTGCAGCTATACTTCTTGCGGTGTTAACAACATTTTTACAATCATATTCTGAAGTTAGAATGATTGTTTACGCACTTCTTTTAGTTGTTATTATGCTGTTTAGACCTCAAGGTCTAATGGGAACAAAAGAGATTGGGGATATGTTTAAATTCGGTAAAAAAAGTAGTAATGTAAAGTAAGGAGGTGCCGATAATGTCATTACTTTCAGTTGAAAAATTAACTAAGTCCTTTGGGGGACTTACTGCTGTTTCTAATGTAAATATGTATGTTGAAAAAGGAGAACTTGTTGGGCTTATAGGCCCAAATGGAGCAGGAAAAACTACTTTGTTCAATTTGCTTACAGGTGTGTATGTGCCTACATCAGGCAGCATTAAATTAGATTTGGATGGCAGCGTAAAAGAACTTGGTGGTCTTAAACCATACAATGTAACTAAAGCAGGCTTAGCAAGAACATTTCAAAATATTAGATTGTTTAAAGATTTAACTGTTATGGACAACATTAGGATTGCCATGCATCAAAATATAGATTATAAATTACCTTCTGCTTTTTTTAGGTTTAATAAATTTTATAATGAAGAAGAAAGAATGTTAACTGAAGCAGAAAAATTACTTGATATTTTTCACTTATCACATAAAAAAGATGAATTGGCCAAAAATCTGCCATATGGAGAACAAAGGCATCTTGAAATAATAAGAGCACTTGCGACAAAACCTTCAATTTTGCTTTTAGATGAACCTGCTGCCGGTATGAACCCAAATGAAACAAAAAGTCTCACAGACACTATAGCACAAATTAGGAAGGAATTTGATCTTACTGTTATGTTAATAGAGCATGATATGTCTTTGGTTATGAAAATATGTGAGCGTATTTATGTTTTAGATTATGGAATGATGATTGCTTCAGGTATTCCGTCGGAAGTGCGATCAAACAAAAGAGTTATAGAAGCCTACTTAGGGGAGGATGTAAGCGATGCTTCAAATAAAAAATCTTAATGTCCATTATGGAGTTATCCATGCCCTAAAGGATGTTAATTTAACAGTAAATCAAGGTGAGATTGTTACTTTGATAGGGGCAAACGGAGCAGGAAAAACAACTACGCTTCGTACTATCTCAGGACTAAATAAATCTACAACAGGTGAGATTTTGCTTGAAGGTAAAGACATAACTAATCTTCCTGCACATCAAAGAGTGGAAATGAAAGTGTCACAGGTTCCGGAAGGCAGAAGGATTTTTCCGGAAATGAGTGTACTTGAAAATTTAGAATTAGGTGCTTTTTTAAGAAAAGATAAAAATGAAATAAAAAAGGATATAGAAAATGCTTATGAGTTATTTCCGATTTTAGGAAAAAGGAAAAAACAAACTGCAGGTACGTTGTCAGGAGGAGAGCAACAAATGCTAGCTATGGGTAGGGCATTAATGTCTAAACCTAAAATACTTCTGCTAGATGAGCCTTCAATGGGTCTTGCACCACTTTTAGTTCGTGAAATATTTGAAATAATTAAAAATATAAATAGCACTGGTACTACTATATTATTAGTTGAACAAAATGCTAGAATGGCATTGTCCATTGCACATAGGGCATATGTAATTGAAACAGGTTCAATTGTTTTAAGTGGAACAGGTGAAGAATTATCAAAAAGTGATGAAATACAAAAGTCATATTTAGGAGGAGAATAAAATGTATGTAAAAAGTAGAATGACTGCAAATCCATATACTATAGCATTTAACTCACCTATCAATGAAGTTGTTGAGTTAATGAGAGAACATGATCTTAAACGAGTACCTGTTGTTGATGGAGAAAAAGTTGTTGGAGTACTGACACACAGTGATTTACAAAAGGTATCACCTACTAAGGCAACAACATTAAGTATTTATGAACTTAATTATTTATTGTCTAAAATGAAGGTAAGTGATGCAATGACTAAAAATGCTATAACTATATCACCTGATGCCTTATTAGAAGAGGCAGCCCTCCTTATGAGAGAAAATAGAATAGGCACATTGCCGGTAGTTGAAAATAATAAAATTGTTGGTATTATTACAGAAAGCGATATATTTGATGCATTTATAGAACTATTAGGATTTAGGGATGAAGGTAGTAGAATTACAGTAGAGGCATTGGATGTGCCGGGTGCATTAGCTGATATAGGTGAAATATTTGAGTCATACAATTCTAATATTACTCATATTGGAACATATAGGCATAGTGGCGGAAAAAGTGATGTAGTAATTAGAACTAATTCAATTGTAACTGATGCATTAGAAAAAAAACTAGAAGAACATGGATACAAAATTTTACATATATTAAAAAATGTAAAATAAATATTTTATTTATTGCAGAAAATATTTTGCGCAGATATTTAGAAAATCAACAATAATAAAATTACCTATAGATTAGCAAGGTACGTAATGATTACGTACCTTGCTATCTATATAAAATAAAAAAATATTTATTTCAAGTATTTTTCAAACCAATTAGTTATTTCTTCTAGTCTTCTAATCCTGTGCTTTGGTTTTCCACTTCTGCTCAATTCATGATTTTCGCCCTTGAATAAACAAAGTCTGGCATCAACACCATGATATTTAAGTGCAGTAAACATTTGGAGTCCTTCAGGAAGCCAGCACCTGTAATCTTCTTCAGAATGTATAAATAATGTTGGTGTAACAGCTTGATTTGCATATTTTATAGGAGAGTGCCACCACATTTTTTCAACATTATCCCAAGGTGTTGATTGATTTTGATCAACATTAAAATAATATCCTATATCAGTTGTTCCAAATTTTGAAATCCAATTGGATATACTTCTTTGAGAAGCAGCGCATTTGAATCTATCAGTATGACCAATTATCCAATTTGTCATGAAACCGCCATATGAACCACCAGTTACTCCAACACGAGAAGAATCAATTTGAGGATATTTTTCAAGGACTAAATCCGTAAACTTCATTAAATCATCATAATCAATTGTACCATATTTTCCCCTGATATCCGAGAATTCATCACCTCTGCCATCACTGCCTCTAGGGTTGCAGAAAAATACAAAATATCCTTCGTTAGCCCAATATTGCATTTCATGAAAGAAAACAGATCCATAGACTGTTTTAGGTCCCCCATGTATGTCTAAAATACCAGGATAAAGTTTGTTTTTATCATAATCAACAGGTTTTAATATGAAACCTTCGATTGTTGTGTTATCATTTATGAATTCAATAAATTCCGGTTCAATTATATTTTTTGTTTCTATAATTATTTCATTGAATTTTGTAGTTTGAGTTTCGATATCTGATTTTAAATTATATAGTTCTTGAAGTTTATTTCCTCTAAGTCCTATAAATAATATACCATCATCACAAATATCAAAACAATCTACAGACCCATTATCTTTCGTTAATTTTTCAACCGTTCCGTCAAGAGATAATTTTTTGATAAAAGAGCTTTTAGATTCTGTTGAAACGAAATATATGGATTTGTTATAAACCCTTACATCTTTTCCTCCACCTAATCTACAATCAGATCCTACAGAATTATGTATACCAAAATCATGTTCAAGCAAAAGTTTTATATCACCATTATCAATTTTATAAAAGTTACAATTTTGATTTATACCAAATTTATCCATAAGGGAACCGCAAAATACTATATCATCTCCTACAAATTCAGCAAAATCGATGCTGTATTCGCCGTCTTCAATTATACACGTAGCTTCTTTTGAATATAAATCATACATGAAAAGTCCGGTGGTTTGTTCTTTTTTGTTTGTAAAATTTTCTGATATATAAAGAGCCGTTCCATCTCTTACACTACATAAGGTTATATTTTCAAATTGCTTAGATATAGGAGTTAAACTGTTAGTACCTTTGTCATAAAGATAAAGTCTATTTCTTTTTTTGTTAGTGAAGCCTTCTCCGTTAGACCAAAAAGGGATTTCATCTAAAACCTCATAGTCCTTATTTTCTTTTATCACATCTATAGCTTTTGCCTTTTCCTCACCTATAAGTGAATGAAGATTAATTCCATAGTGATCATACAATGCAGTTATCAAAAATTTATCTTCTGCTATAATTTGAATATCAGATACAATCATTGGTATTCTCATGTATTCTTCAGCTTCGCCACCGTTAATACCAATTGAACAATAAGATGTCCACTGTTCACCTTCTTTAATTTTTTCTTTTAATTTTTCATTTCTATTAGAAGGAAATAACAGGATGTCATTATTCAGCCATATAAAGTTTTTTTCATCATTCATTGCCGTAAGTTTTTTGTATTCATTTGAAAGACAATTATAAATCCAAATATTAGATAAATATTTGTTTTCATCATAATCTGAAGAATGAACAACAAAAGCACCATATTTTTTATTAGGAGATAACTCTAATCCTGATAAAAACTTATAATCCAAAAAATCTCGTATTTTTAAATTCTCCATATGTTACCCTCCGATATACATTATTATTATATATTATATATCTATGAAAAGAATATTGCAAATAAAACAATAAAGTGCTGTGCAAATTATTAATTGCGTAGTATAATTAAGGAAAGTTAAAAATATAAAACAGTTTTTGAGGTTAAATATTGTAGATTTAATATCCTTGCAACCTCTTTGAAAGGAATGAAAGTGGAAAATTTAATATTCTCGATTAATGTGGTTTTACCAATGTTTTTAATTATGTGTCTTGGAATTTTTTTAAGAAAAATTAATATCTTTAATGATGAATTTCTTAAACCGGCCAATGCCTTTGCATTTAAGGTTTTGTTACCAACATTATTATTTTATAATATTTACGATACTAATTTATCGTATTCTTTTAATGGAAAACTTGTTATGTTTGCAGTTGCTACGGTTTTAATAATTATTGCATTGCTTTTTATAATTGTACCTAGATTTGAAAAGGAAAATAGAAATAGGGGGGTAATTATACAAGGTTTATTTAGAAGCAATTTTGTTCTTTTTGGTATTCCAATTTGTACAAATATTTTTGGAGATGTGGGTACAGGAATTACATCAATGCTTATAGCAGTAATTGTTCCTATGTATAACTTTTTTGCAGTTATAGTTCTTGACATTTATTCAAAAGATAAATTAGAAATTAAAAATACCATTATAAGTATTATGAAAAATCCTATGATAGTAGGTTCTATTTTAGGAATTACTTTGTCGTTATTAAATATAAAGTTTTCATCTTCCATAGAAGAAACGATTTATGACATATCTAAAATTGCAACTCCATTTGCATTGATGCTTCTTGGAGGAGAATTCAAAATAGGCAAATTATATAAAAATGTTAAACTTGTTTTAATTGTGTGTTTTGGAAAGCTTGTTTTGATTCCCGTAGTAATTTTTTCTATAGCAATTTTATTAGGTTTTAGAGGTGTTGAACTTGGAGCTTTACTGGCAATGGGAGCATCTCCTGTAGCTGTTTCAAGTTTTATTATGGCGCAACATTACAAGTTAAATGATGAGTTAGCAGGACAAATTGTTTTTGTTAGCACTACATTGAGCGCTTTTACTATTTTTGTGTTTATATTTATATTTAAATCAGTAGGACTATTTTAAATAAGCTGAGTGTGATTTCACATTCAGCTTATTTGTGAGGATTATAACATTATCTTACTTGTTGAGAATATTTTTGCTTTGCTTGAGATATTTTCTGTTGTTGAGCTTGTGATAGCTGGTACATACCTTTGCTTTGCATTTCATTGAATATATCTGCTTGCGTTTTGTGAGTTGTATTTAAAATCTGTATTAAATCATTTCTTAATTGAGGATTAGCACATTCATTTACAAATGTGTTATAAATTCCTGTTGATGATTTTTCTGTTGACAAAGCTTCATTTAATACTTCTTTTTCTCCATAGTTACTATTACTTGCCATAGTACTGTTACTTAAATTTATATTCATTGCTACCTCCTAGTTTAAATGATTAAATAAAGTATTGAAGTGTTGTTGGTGCATAGTAGAAATATTTTGAAGCTTTTGTTTTAATGCAGTATCTTGGATGTGACAAGATAACATATCATATTTTTTTACATTTTGTTCTTCAAGACTTAATAAATCTTCTAATGCAGACAACTCTTTCTCTGTTAAATTTCCCATTATAAAACCTCCCTCAGTTCTATTGCATCAAATATATCAATTACCAAAGATTATTTTAAATAAAAATCATGTTGTAATTGTATAAATCTATTATGTGATTTTAAAACAATATAATACATAAACTTTATAGGAAAAAAATATATAAAAATGAAATGTTTAAAAATTAAATTTGAAAATAACGGAGTATAATATTATAATGAAAATAAAAACAAGGAGATAGTCATAATTATGGAAATATCTTTAAAAACATATAAAAAATCTTTTGAATATTCATATACACTTGGTATGTTTCCAACAGTAGAATTAATTAGTACGAGACCTAATGATGTAATAAAGGTTATAGTGAGCTCTAATTTTAACTCAAACTCAAGCTCTTTAAATATTTTTGAGCTTTGTGAAAATAACAATATTAAAACAGAAATAAATGACAAACAAATTAATCGAATAGGAGCTAAGGAAAATTGCTATGTAATAGGTGTTTTTAAAAAATACATATGCAATTTAAATTCTGATAAATCTCATATTGTTCTCGTAAATCCCAGTAATATGGGAAATATGGGTACAATTATACGGACTTTAACTGGATTTGGGTTAAAGGATTTAGCAATAATAAGTCCGGGTGTAGATATATTTGACCCTAAAGTAATAAGAGCATCTATGGGAGCTGTATTTAGAATAAAATTTAAATATTTTGATAATTTTTTTGACTATCAGTCTAATTTTACCAACAATAAATTATATACATTTATGTTAGATGGAGCTAAATCCTTAAAAGAAATAAATCATAGTCAAAATGAACTGTTTAGTTTGGTGTTTGGAAATGAAGCGACAGGTCTTGATAAGGATTTTGCTAAAATTGGAACCAGTGTAAAAATAAAACATACTGATAATATAGATTCTTTAAATTTAACAATAGCTGCTGGAATAGCAATGTATGAATTTTGCAGTTAGTTTTGTTTGAAAAAATTAAAAAAATGATATAAACAATCATCTAATTTTTTAAAAAGTATAGTAATAATAATTTTTAAATTACAGATAATATGTATGTAATAGCGGAAATATTTGCTCATTATAAAATATAAACTGAAAGGATGATTAATATAAATAATTTTAATGACAATCAAAATAACAAAAACAAATTTGGAAGTGAATTTATGAACAGTTTTAAAAATAACAATCGTAAAAATGAAAAAAATAATGGTTTAAATTCAAAGTTTGATAACCAAAATTTTAAAAATGAAAAGGAAGAACAAATGAAAAGGAATGAATTAAATAGTATTATTAGAAACAACAATCAATTCAATAACAAAAATGATAGAGAATTTAATAGTAGAAATGAAAGTAGTTTAAATAATAATAACAATGAATTCAACAATAGAAACAACAATAATAACAATAGCTTCAACAATAAAAGAAATAATGAGCTTAATAACAAAAATGAAAACAATAGAAACAACAATAATTTAAATAATAAAAATCAAAATAATAGTTTTAATAATACAAGAAAAAATAACGAAAAAAATAATAATAACAACAATAATTTTAAATAAAACATTAATAAAAGGTTAAGCCCAATTACAAAGGCTTAACCTTTTTTGTTGCAAAATAAGCAATTAATGTCAATTTATGATGATTATAAAATAAAACTACTTGCATCATTATTTAACCAATTATTTATTGAAATTATAAAAACTATTAAAATTAGGGGTTTTGTATATTATAGATAATTAAATAATGAATTATAATAAAATCGTCTTGCATTTCAACAAAAAGGGTTGACTTTACTAAAGAAATTGTCTATACTACAAAAACAAGGAAATATTAGAAAGATTTCATGAATAGAGGTGAAAAAATGTATAAAGGATTAGAGATAGGTTTATCTGAGGGTTTGGTAGTAACACTTTTCAGTATGGGTGTTGTTTTTACCGCGTTGGTTATAATATCATATTCGGTAGATATAATGAAGAACTTGGTTTCAAAAAAATAAAATAATGCATTTATCCTCTTTGTATATAAAATTATATGTATTGTTAGGGTAGTTATGAAGGGAGACAAACGATGTTTGAATTAATTAAGCAGTTTTGGGCAGGCACAGGGTTTGCCAATTTATTTACTTTAGTGCCTTTGGAATTATTTGGTTTTACTTTAAATCTTCCAGGTAATTTAATAATGATTTGTATAGCATGTTTATTTTTATATTTAGCTATTAAAAAAGGGTATGAACCATATTTATTAATACCAATAGCATTTGGTATGTTATTAGTAAACCTTCCACTAGCAGGACTTATGGAACATCCAATTGGAGATCAAAACGGAGGATTGCTATATTACTTATACCAAGGTACGAATCTTGGAATTTATCCACCACTTATATTTTTATGTATAGGAGCTGGAACAGATTTTGGACCATTAATTGCTAACCCAAGAAGTTTATTGTTAGGAGCTGCAGCACAATTTGGTATATTTTTTACGTTTTTAGGAGCTATAATACTTAATACTTCAGGAATAGTAAACTTTTCTGGAGCAGAAGCAGCATCAATTGCAATAATAGGTGGAGCAGATGGACCTACAGCACTTTATTTGACAAGTAAGTTAGCACCAAATTTATTAGGACCAATAGCGATAGCTGCATATTCATATATGGCACTTGTTCCAATTATTCAACCACCAATTATGAAAGCACTTACTACTGAAGAAGAAAGAAAAGTTAAGATGCAGCAGTTAAGACCAGTTAGCAAAACTGAGAAAATTTTATTCCCTATAGTAGTTTCAATATTCACTATACTATTATTACCTTCTTCAGCTGCTTTAATAGGAATGCTGATGCTTGGTAATTTATTCAAAGAATCAGGAGTTGTTCCAAAATTAACAGAAACAGCATCAAATTCATTATTGTACATTGTGACTATAGCTTTAGGAATTACAGTTGGAGCTAAAGCAAGTGCAGAAGCATTTTTGAATACTAAAACTTTAATGATATTATTCTTAGGATTGGCTGCATTTAGTGTAGGAACGGCAACAGGAGTATTGTTTGGTAAGGTTATGTATAAATTAAGCGGTGGAAAGATCAATCCACTTATAGGAGCAGCAGGAGTATCTGCAGTACCAATGGCAGCTAGAGTTGTTCAAAAAGAAGGACAAAAATACAATCCGGCAAACTTCTTATTAATGCATGCAATGGGACCAAACGTAGCAGGTGTTATAGGATCAGCAGTAGCAGCAGGATTACTGCTAATGTTCTTCAGTTAATGTAATAAAAGATAAATATATTATATTATTATAAAAACAAGGCTAAATTATTTGCCTTGTTTTTTCCTTTTAAATTGTATAAAATAATAGAAAAGAAACGTTAAATAAATTATTTGAGGAGATAAAATGGAAATAGATAGCTGGATACGAATATTTTTTGATTCTCTATATGATGGGATATTGATAATAGATAAATTTGAAATAGTAAAATATGTAAATATTGCATATACTCGAATAACAAACGTCAACTATGATGAAATAGTTAACAAAAGACTCAGAGATATAAGACCTGGAGCTAGACTTCAAAATGTATTAGTTAATAAATTACCAATTGTAGGTGCATTGAGAGAAGAAGACGGGATTGAATATACAGTAAATATGTCTCCCATTATTGTAAATTCAGAGGTAATTGGAGCAATTTCCATTGTAAGTACTATTGATGATGCTTACAATTTATATAAAGCTATTGATAAGTATAAGATAAAGGTCAAGAATCTCGAAAATAGAATAAAAGTTATACAAAGAGCGAAATACAATCTTGATGATATCATTTCGGTGGATATAAAATCTCAAGAAATTAAAAATATAATTAAAAAAATATCAAAGAAAAATACAACCATATTAGTATACGGAGAAAGTGGTACTGGAAAAGAATTATATGCAAATGCTATACATAATGAATCAACAAGATGTGATGGACCATTTATAGCAGTTAATTGTTCATCTTTTCAGGGAAGCTTACTTGAAAGTGAACTTTTTGGATATGATGAAGGCTCATTTACAGGTGCAAAGAAAGAAGGCAAGATGGGTCTGTTTGAAGCGGCAAATAATGGTACTATTTTCTTAGATGAAGTGTCCGAAATGGATGTTGATGTACAAGCAAAGCTTTTAAGAACATTGCAGGAAGGCACCATAAGGCGTGTAGGAAGTATAAAAGAAACTAGTATTAATGTAAGAGTTATTGCAGCAACTAATAAAAATCTTGAAGACTTAGTTAGTCAAGGAAAATTCAGACTTGATTTGTATTATAGAATATCAGTTTTTCCATTAAATATTCCTCCGTTAAGGGACAGAAGAGGAGATATAGTTCCTCTTATAAATCATTTTTTAAAATTGCATAAAAATGATTTAAAAAAAGATATAATTTTAAACAAAGATGCAGAAATTATACTTTATAATTATGATTGGCCCGGAAACATTAGAGAGGCAAAGAATACATTAGAATTTGCCGTTAATATGATGGAAGAAAATGAGATTAAAGATGTCCATTTACCGATTAGAATACAAAATTCTTCTATGAATACAGAAGTAGTATTATCAAAATTAAGTGAGAGAGTACATGAATTTGAAAAAAATGAAATAAATAGGGTTATAAAACTGTTTGGCAATAATATTTACGGAAAGAAGAAAGCAGCAGAGGCACTTGGTATTTCCTTAGCTACACTTTATAACAAGATAAAATAAAAATTATTCTAAGTTTAGGATAATTTTTTTATTTTGTAGTTGTAAAGTTACTAAAATTCTAATATGTTAGAAATAATTTAAATTATTTCTAACATATTAGAATTAGCATGTAATGTACTAAACATACTACATTATTGTTAAAATTAAAACAAACAACTTATAAATTTCTAATATATTAGAAATTTATAAACTTATATAAGATAATTTGTTGCACTTTCAATAGGTCCGTAATATTATTTGTTGGCATCGATCTTGCTACGTAATTATAGTTGAATAAAAATAAATTAATTAGGAGGCAATTATGTTAGCAATTCTAGGGTTTTTATCAGTTATACTTTTGCTCATCTTTGTTATGACAAAGAAGTTAACACCAATAGTAGCATTAATAGCAGTACCATCTGTTATGGCAATTTTAGGAGGATTTGGATTAGAGATTGGTACATTTATAACAAGTGGTATTAAAAGCATAGCACCTACAGGAGTTATGTTTATATTTGCAATTTTATTCTTTGGAATATTAAATGATGCAGGAACTTTTGACCCAATAATTAAAAGAATAATAAAATTAGTAGGAAAGGACCCTGTTAAGATAACTATAGGAACAGCAATTTTAGCAATGATGGTTCATCTTGATGGGTCAGGTGCGGTAACTTTTTTAGTTACAATTCCAGCAGTTTTGCCATTGTATGACGCACTGGGAATGAGCCGAACTACATTAGCTACTGTTGTAGCCCTTGCAGCAGGGACAATGAATATTGTGCCATGGGGCGGTCCTACAATTAGGGCAGCTACATCTTTAAATGTCTCAGTTACAGAACTCTTTAACCCATTATTAATTCCTGTTGTAGTCGGTCTTGTAAGTGTGATTGTAATAGCAGGACTATTAGGTAAAAGAGAAAAGTCAAGGATAGGAGATATTGCGCTGGCAAGTATAGGTGAAACAGACCAAAAAGTTGATGAAGAAAAACAAAATCTTCAAAGACCAAAACTCTTTTCTGTGAACATACTGCTGATCGTTGTGGCAATAGCTACAATGATATCAAGTAAATTACCGCCTCATGTTGTGTTTATGCTCGCGTTTTGCATAGCTTTAGTAATTAATTATCCAAATGTAAAAGATCAAAGACAACGTGTCGATGCACATGCTAAAGAAGCATTAATGATGGCAAGTGTATTGTTTGCTGCAGGAGCATTTACGGGAATAATGAAAGAATCAGGAATGATAACCGCTATGGCTGAAGTTGTAGTAGGAATAATACCTACATCAATGGGTAAATTGATACCTTTGATAACCGGTGTAATTTCAATGCCGTTAAGCTTATTATTTGATCCGGATTCATTCTATTTTGGAGTTATGCCTGTATTATCCAGTGCTGCAGGTCAGTTTGGTGTAGATTCTATAATGGTTGGAAGAGCTGCTATATTAGGACAAATGACAACAGGTTTTCCAGTTAGTCCATTGACCGCCTCTACATTCTTGCTCATAGGGTTAGCAGGAGTAGATTTAGGAGAGCATCAGAAGAAAACTATTCCTTTAGCATTTTTAGTTACATTAATAATGGTAATCGTAGCTGTAATTATAGGAGTAATAACAATATAAAGTTTTAGGAGGAAATTAAAGTGAAAAAAATACGAATAGGAAGCGGAGCAGGGTATGCCGGAGACAGACTTGAGCCTGCTTTAGAGCTTATAAAAAAAGGTAATTTAGACTATATTGGGTTTGAATGTTTGGCAGAAAGAACAATAGCTATAGCACAACAACAAAAACTTTTGAATCCAGAAAAAGGATATAATGGATTGTTAGAGTATAGGATGGAAAAAGTACTTCCGCTTTCCTATAAAAACAAAGTTAAAGTAATTACTAATATGGGTGCGGCTAATCCGCAAAGTGCTGTTAATGTAATTTGCAAAATGGCAGAGGAAATGGGACTGAAAGGATTAAAAGTTGCAGGAGTATTTGGTGATGACGTATTTGATAAGTTGAATTCATATAAAAATGTAACTGTCTGGGAAACTGGAAAACCGTTATCGGAATTAGATGGTGAAGTTGTTTCTGCTAATGTTTATATGGGAATAGATGGTATCGTAAAAGCTCTAGAAAATGGGGCAGACATAATAGTAACCGGAAGAGTTTCTGATCCGGCATTATTTTTGGCTCCATTAGTATATGAATTTGGATGGGATTTAGACAATTATGATTTAATGGGGAAAGGCACACTCATAGGTCACTTGCTTGAATGCGGAGGGCAGGTGACAGGAGGATACTATGCTGAACCGGGAAAGAAAAATGTTGAGCGACCTTGGGATTTAGGATTTCCAATTATTGAAGCCAGTGAAAATGGAGATTTTAACGTTAGTAAAGTAGAAGGTTCAGGAGGACTCGTTACAAAAGACACATGTACTGAACAAATGATATACGAAATTCATAATCCTGAGGAATATTTTACTCCGGATTGTGTTGCTGATTTTTCAAATGTTACATTTGAAAATGCAGGTAAAGATATAGTTGAAGTCAGGGGAGCAACAGGAAGAGAAAGAACTGATACATTGAAGGTTAGTTTAGGATATAAAGATTGTTTCATTGGTGAAGGACAAATATCATATGGCGGACCTAATTGCTTTGAGAGAGCAAAAATTGCCGCTGAAATAGTAGAAAAAAGACTTTTATTAACTAATGTTAAATATGATGAATTAAAAATAGATTTTATAGGTATTAACAGTATCTATAAAAATAGTGACAGACAATACCATACCCCAGAAGAAATTAGATTACGAGTTGCAGCTAGGACAAAGGAAAGGCATGATGCTCTTCAAATTGGAAATGAAGTTGA
>SWCH01000539.1_pt1 | contig 18699 bp, 17 predicted proteins | sample 4690051 | NCBI WGS metagenome assembly SWCH01 (sample SAMN10267282, study PRJNA491770) | bioreactor metagenome | isolation source: DHS bioreactor inoculated with | place: Japan: off Shimokita Peninsula | reverse complement strand
CAAAAACGGAATCCCATCGATTCAGTAAAACACTGAAACGCTCTAGGGTATGGGTGTCAGCCCCTTGCCGCGAAAATCGGCGTGGATTTCCAGAAGATCGACGAAGGCAGGCAAGCTTGCCGGGCGGTAGCGGTTGGGATGCCAGAGGGCGAAGACCATGTCGCTGATCGTGTGGCCTGCCGAGACAAGGGCTGCCGAATTGTCGAGATGGTGGACCTCGCGCGCGGAGGAAGAGACCACCGCAATGCCATGCCCGTCGCGTGCCAGCGAGATCAGCGTGTGGGTGCTGTCGCTTTCCAGCATGATGCGCGGGCGTATTCCGACACCGGCGCAGGCGTGATCGAAGAGCTGGCGGGTCAGGAAGCCGCGCCTGAGGACGAGGAAGCGGTCGTCGGCGAGTTCCCGGATGTCGATCGAGCGGGCGCCCTTGGCAGGGTGGCTTTCGGGCAGCACGGCGAAGAGTTCCGCCTTGAACAGTTCGCGGCCAACGAGATTGCAGGTGTTGGTGCGGCTCGCAACAGCCATGTGCACGCCGCCATTCTCCACGAGGTCGACAAGGGCGTCGTTATGCGCCTCGCTTATGACCAGGTTCACGTTCGGATAGAGGCGTGCAAACTCCGTCATCACCGGCGAGATAAGGCCGGAAATGGTCTGCGGGGAGGCGCCGATGCGCAAAAGACCCACATGGCCGTGCTCCAGCCCGTAGGCGCGGTTGATGAGAGCCTGCGCCTGGTCGAGAAGCTGCGCCGAATGCATGAGCAGGTCATCGCCCTCTGCTGTCAGAACCAGCCGTTTACCGATGCGCTCGAAAAGCTTGACGCCGAGCTTGCGTTCCAGCGCCTGTATCTGGCGGGAGAGCGCGGGCTGGCTCAGATGCACGACTTTGGCGGCGCCTGAAACGCTCAGCCGTTCGGCCACGGCGACGAAATTCTGCAACTCCTTGAGCTCAAGCATGGTGTTGTTTTCCTGGCGCTTTATCGATGCATTCAATGCATATGATTGACTATCTTAAATGCATTGGACACAGCAATCAATCGCTGACAGATTGCCGCTGCAAGCACGGTAATGATGGTTGCGAAGCGGCATCGGGTCGGAGATTCAATATGAAAATCAATATCAACGCCGATATTGGCGAAAGCTACGGAAAATTCAAAATGGGCAATGACGAGGAGCTTATGCGCCTCATCGGCTCGGCCAATATCGCGTGTGGAATGCATGCCGGCGATCCCACGATCATGGTGCAGACCGTAGAGTTCGCCAAACGTGAAAATGTCTCCATTGGCGCCCATCCGGGCTTCAACGATATCTGGGGTTTCGGACGCCGGCAGATCCGGATGAACCCGCTCGACCTCGAATATTCTGTGACCTACCAGATCGGTGCCTTGCAGGCGCTGGCCGCTTCGCGCGGTGCCCGCGTGACCCATGTCAAACCGCATGGCGCGCTCAACAACATGGCGCATGACGACATCGAGATCGCCATGGCGGTGGGACGTGGCATCAAGGCTGCCGATCCCGATCTCGTCTTCGTGGCCAATGTCAATTCGCAGATGACGCGCGCCGGTGAAAAGCTTGGACTGCGCATCGCGAATGAATCCTACGTCGATCGCCGTTATGACGACAATGGCAAGATGCTGTCGCGCGAGCTTGAGAATTCCGTGATCCGTTCGCCCGAAGAAGCCAGCGAGCAGGTGGTGCGGATACTGGAAGAGGGCGCGCTTTTCTCCGTCAACGGCAAGCGCATTCCCGCCGAGGTTCACACCTTCTGCATTCACGGCGACGAGCCGACCGCAGTTCCGGTCATGAAGGCCGTGCGGGCGAAATTCGTCGAGCGCGGCATCGAGGTCGTCACCATTCCGCAGATGCTGGGTCTCGACGCCTAGAATATGTAGCAATGGCGTTGTGCGTGGTTCGACAAGCGCGATGAGGGGAGGGCTGGCTGCAAATTCCGTTCGGCGTCCCAGAGCATGCTCTCTGCCAGCGTGAGCCTTCCTCGTGGCGCGCTTGTCGAACCACGCACAACGGTCTGCAACAGCCGCCATGCACTACGACGCCCGAGAGGGCGCGTAACGCACTGGAATTGAACTTTCAGGAGTCCCTATGTTCATTGCCAACATGACGGCTGATTACGGCAAGCCGCTCTTGCCGGAGGACGCCGCGCTTCTCGGTGCCGAAGCCGCACTGGAGACGGAACGCTTCCTGTCTTACCGCGAAGGTCACGCGGAAACGCCGCTGCTCGCGTTACCCGGCCTCGCGGAGGAACTCGGCGTCGGCTCGATCCATATCAAGGATGAGGGCTTTCGGCTCGGGCTCGGCAGTTTCAAGGCGCTTGGCGGTTCCTATGCGGTCATCCGCCTCGCGCTGGAGGAAGCCTCGCGGCAGCTGGGGCGGAGCGTCGACGTGGCGGAGCTGCAATCGCCGGAGGTGAGGGCGGTTTCGGCCGGCCTGACGGTGGCCTGTGCAACGGATGGCAATCACGGGCGTTCGGTGGCGCAGGGCGCGAGCCTGATTGGCGCGCGCGCGATGATCTTCGTCCATTCGGGGGTCAGCCAGAAACGGGCTGACGAGATTGCCCGCTTCGGTGCCGAAGTGATCCGCGTCGAGGGCAATTACGACGAGTCGGTCGCCGAGGCGAGCCGTGTTGCCGAACGGAACGGGTGGACCGTGGTTTCCGACACGGCCTGGCCTGGTTACGAACGCATTCCGGGTCTCGTGATGCAGGGGTATGTGCCTCTCCTGCGCGAAGCGCTGCGCGCCATGCCCGAGACGCCGACGCATGTCTTCATCCAGGCGGGCGTGGGTGGTGTGGCTGCCGCCATTGCCGGTCATCTGGCCGTGGTGTTCGGCGATGCACGGCCGCGTTTCGTGGTGGTGGAACCCGCGCGTGCGGCCTGCGTGCTCGAAACGGCCAGGGCCGATCGTATCGTGAAGATCGAGGATGGCGAGGCGACCGTCATGGCGATGCTCGAATGCTACGAGCCGTCGCTCGTAGCCTGGCGCATTCTGTCGCGTGTCGCCGACGGTTTCATGACCGTCGATGAGGATGATGCCGTGTCAGCGATGAAGCGGCTGGGCGAGCCCGTTGCCGGGGATCCGGCCATTGTGGCGGGGGAGAGCGGTGGCGTCGGCCTTGCTGGCCTTGCGCGGGCTCTGGATGACGAGACCGCGCGGGAAATGCTGCGGCTTGACGGCGCCTCGCGCGTCTTTCTCGTCAATACGGAAGGGGCGACCGATCCGGCGCTCTATGAAAAACTGACGGGCCTGAGGCCTGGCGATATCCGCGCCTGAGAGGATTGTTTTTCTGAGGCAAAAGGCCGGGCGGGTTGCGCCCGGCCTTTTTTGTTTCCAGCCGATTTTGCAGAGGCACCTTGACGGATCGTATTTCACGTAACATATAAAGTTCCATGAAACGCGACAGCAAACTTTCCGGTGTCCTGCATGTGCTCCTGCACATGGCGGAGTACGACACGCCCGTGACCTCCGAGGTGCTTGCCAGGGCCATGAACACAAACCCGGTCGTGATCCGCCGGATCATGGGCGGATTGAGGGATGAGGGGTATGTCCGCTCCGAGAAGGGGCATGGCGGAGGGTGGACCATTGCCTGCGATCTTTCGCAGGTGACCTTGCGCGACATCTACACCGCGCTCGGCTCGCCGGCCCTGCTTGCGATGGGCAATCGCACCGACATGCCGGGCTGCCTCGTGGAGGCGGCGGTGAACGCGGCGCTCAACAAGGCTTTCGACGACGCTGAAGCCTTGTTGCTCGCCCGTTTCGGCGAGGTGACGCTTGCCATGCTGAGCGCGGATTTTCATCGGCGCCTCGTCTCTCGAGGCATTCGGAACCAGGATCTGGAGACCGTTCATGCATCATGACGCAATCATTATCGGTGGCAGCTTCGCCGGGCTTGCCACCGCGACCTATATTGGCCGTGCACGGCGTTCGGCCTGTGTCATCGACACGGGCAAGCCGCGAAACCGCTTCGCAAAACACTCCCACGGTTTTCTCACGCAGGACGGCAGCGAACCCGGTGCGATGCTGTCCGCTGCGCGCGAACAGGTTTCCGCCTATCCGACGATCAGCTTCGTCAGCGATGCGGCGGTTGGCGTGGAGCGGAACGAAGATGGCTTTTCCGTGCAGTTGCAGGGAGGCGAGGTCGTTTCGGGCGGCAAGCTCGTTCTTGCCTACGGCATCTCGGATGAACTGCCGGAAATTCCCGGACTCGTGGAGCATTGGGGACAATCGGTGATCCATTGTCCCTATTGCCACGGTTTCGAATTCAGCGGCCAGCGTCTCGGGGTTCTGAGCGTGTCGCCCATGTCGACCCATCAGGCCATCCTGATTTCCGAGTGGGGGCCGACGACCTATTTCCTGAATGGTTCGCCCATGCCGGACGACGAAACGCTGGCAAAGCTGAAGGAGCGGGGCGTTGCCATCGAACCGGCTGGGGTTGCAGCCGTGCATGGCGATGGACAGGCCCTTTCGGAGATCGAGTTCGACGACGGCAGGGCGTTGCCGCTGGACGCCCTCTATCTCGGGCCGCGCAATCGCTTCAACAGCGATATCGGCGACAGGCTCGGTTGCGCGGTGGAGGAAACTCCGTTTGGCCGCTTCATCCGGACGGACGGAGAGAAGAAGACATCCGTGCCGGATGTCTATGCGGCGGGCGATATCACCCGCGGCGCCCATAGTGTCACCTTCGCCTGTGCCGACGGTGTGATGGTCGCCACCTCGATCCACCGTTCCCTGGTTTTCTGAGCAGGCTTTCCTCCCCTGAACCGGGTATGTGGGCAGCCCCCTCGAGCGGTTAATTTTCGGGTGTCCGGGGCTTGGGCAAGATGACTGCGGACATCCGGCCGGTGTCGGATGTTCGCAGTCGCGTTTCCTGGAGGGGGGAGGATCAGGATGAGCGAGGCAGCAATTGTCCTTTTGGCATGTCAGGGGATGCTTTTTACCGTCTGGGCGTTCCTTGCCTTTCGTTTTCTGTTTGCGTTGAGAAACGATGCGGTTGTGGCCACCGGCAGTGTCATGCCGGGGTTGCGAGCCACGCTGCGGGCGTTTCGGGGAGCGCTCACCGAGCCGCGCTATTTTTCGCTACGATGGCGGCTTTTTTCGATGACCGTGCTCCTCCTTCTTCTGTCGGGGCTCGTGCCTATGGCGTTGCGCTGAGATGGCGGTGAAGCGGTTCCCGCTTTCGAGGTTGCGAAAGCGATTTGCCATCTATTTCGCTCTGGCTGCTCTTCTTGCTACGTCGGGAGCAAAGGCAGCCGATGAAGGAGCGCTGATCTGCCCGGCGGAGCGCGCGGTCTATCGTCTGGACAGCGACGAGGGGCCGCTTGAGGTGGGTTTCATACCCTCCCGCGGCAGGGCGTCGATCGCCTCCGATCTCTATCTCTACCTCACGACCCTGCAGAGAACCTACTGGTTCAGTTTCTCGGTCTCCAACGGCTATAGCGGCATGACCCTCGTTCCGGTCAGTGATCCGCGTGCCGAAGCCGCGCGGGAAAACGGGCCGACCCTTCTGCTTGAAACCCGTCGGATGGATGAAGGCCTCATCAATGAGGTGCTGGTTTCGCTGCGGTTTTATGCATTGGACGAGAAGCTGGGGTTTCTGTTCGATCCGCCCGCAGTGGGTCTGGCTGCGCCGCCGATGGTGATGATGCCGGAGATCGGCCTGACGCTTTGGTATGAGCCTCAGGCGCTGACCGAGGACCGCTCCGCCGACCGCGATCCCGTTCCACGCGGGATTTTCCGCCTGACGAGGTGTCTGGCGGAAGCGCGGCCTGCGGCCTATCCTTGACGGTTCGAAAGCGGCTGTCCCGCTTTCAGGTCAAGCCCATGCGGTTCGCATGAAGGGCTGCCTCCGCGCGGGAGGAAATGCCAAGCTTGCGGTAGATGGTCTTGATGTGCGTGGCGATGGTGGTTTCGGCCAGACCGAGCGCGATCGCGACATCGCAATTGCGCAATCCCTTGGCGATGAGCGTCAGCACTTCCACCTCGCGCGGCGTGAGCTGTTCCGTCTCGTTATCGATGGGCCCTGTGCGCTGAAAATGTTCCATGATGCGTCGTGCTATGGTCGGCGAGAGCGCCGGGACGCCATGTTCTATCTGGACGAGTTGCCGGCTGAGCTGCTCGGCCGGCTGCCCTTTCAGCAGATAACCCTGTGCACCGGCGGCAAGGGCGGAAACAATGTGAGCGTCCTCGCCCAGAACCGTGGTGACGATGCAGATGGTGCGCGGAGAGCGCCGGCCTATGCGCCGGATGATGTCGAGGCCGGACCCATCCGGCAAACCGAGGTCGACGAGCGCCATGTCGAAATCGTCCGCCTGCAGCTGAACGCAGGCTTCCGCCACATTTTGCGCGGTGGTGATGCGGGCATGCGCAAAGGCGCTCTTCACAACGGAGACCAGCCAGGCGCGGGCTTCGGCGACGTCCTCGACGATCAGCAGGCGTTCAACCATTCACTGCGCTCCTTTCCATGGGGAAACTGGCTTCGATACGAGCCCCGTCGCGCCCCGAAATTGCGACGCTGCCGCCATGCGTCAACGTTCTCAGGCTGATATTGTTCAACCCACGGCTCGACTGGAGGGTCTCGTCCGGAAAGCCTACGCCGTCGTCGGCAATCAGCAGATCGATCCGGTTCGGCCGCTCGGTAATCTCAATCTTCAATCGCGTTGCCCGTGCATGACGGATGGTGTTGCTTGCCGCTTCGCGAATGATCGAACGCAGTGTGTGGGCGAGCCCGGCGCTGACAGCGGTCGCGGGAGAGCAACCTGCTGTCCACTCCAGATGAAGGCCCGCCAGCGCAAGTCTTTCATCTGTTTCAAAGCGCAGTTCGGCAAGGATTTCCTCAAGGCCTATTCCATGGCCTTGGGCGTTGCTGATGATTTCTCTGAGATCGGCGAGGGTTTCTCCGACAATCGCATCCTTGCGCTGCGCGTCGTTGCTGTGCAGCGTGCGCAGGAGCTGCGCTCCGATATTGTCATGCAGGTCACGGGCGATGCGCCCCCGCTCCTGCTTAACACCTTGTTCATGCGCGTCCCGGCTGTCCAGCGCATGGCGCATCAGGTCGACCAGTTCCTGCGCCCGTTCCGCGTCCTGTTGGGAAAAGAGGCGGCGTCCACCGTGGGCATAGCAGAGCTTCAGGGGCTGCAAGGTGCGGTGGCCGGGGATGATGAGGCCAAGGCCATCGTCGATAAGGGCCGCTGGTGCGCTCCAATCGGTGGTCTCGATCGTCAGCGGGTTGAAATAGTCGCCCAAGAGCCGGTGCCATTCGCCGGTCTGTTCCTCGCCGGCACGGGTCAGCGCGATGTCGACAATCTGCCGGAAGCGGTTGGAATTCAGCGCTTCGCCGCCCCGTAAACGTTGGCCAAGATAATCACGGACGGGAAGGTAGACGAGGGCCACGGTCAGGAGCGCTATGCCGAAGGCCGGCGCGCGCTCTATCGCCACGCCGTAAATCAGGAAAGCATCAAGACCGATCAACAAAAGGGCGCCCAGGAAATAGGTTCCCAGCCGGAAGGCCCAGGCGCCGAGGTCGAACAGGCGATAGCGGGCAACGCCGAGAGCGAGCCCGACATAGATCAGGAGGATGATGCCAAAGGCCTGCCCCTGGGACATGCCGGGTTCGAGGCCGAGAAGAAGGGGGGCCGCGATGGCAAAGACGAACACGCCGGTGCCGCAAAGCACGAACAGGCCGAACCAGCCGAGCGCGGCACGGGCAAGGGGATCCTTGCGGGAGAGATAGATCTGGATTGCGATGCAGATGCCGATAAGGGCGAAATCGATTGCCATCAGGCCATAGGTTCCCGCTGCCTGAGAAGGAAACAGCTGGAATTGGTTGGCTACGATCCAGATGAGCGAAACCGTCCATATCAACAACGGAACACCGCGCGGGACGATACGGTTCGGATAGTACAGGAAGAGACAGATCAGTGCAGCCCCGAAACTGTACGTGCCCAATGCGTTGGCGCCCCCCAGAACGCGGAAGAGCTCACCCTGGATCGCCAGTTCGCGGGTGGTGTAGATCGAAGCGGCAAGGGCGGAGATCATCAGGCCAAGGCCGGTCAGGAACAGGTAGAAGGCGCTTGTATCGCGCCGGCGAAGGGCGAGTATCCATGCCCCGATCAGCACGCCGGTGACGCCAACGGCAATCTGAACCCAGTATTCCGGGGGCAAGGAGGAGAGCGCTCTCCCGTCCGCTGGCGAAACCGCTACCTGATAGGGCTGGCCTTCTGCATTCTGCAAGTGAAGGGACACCACCGGCAAAGCAAGGATGTTGCTCAGTGCTTCCTGGCGCGACCGGAACGTGTTCAGCAGATCATAGGTTTCCAGCGTGTCGGGTTCTTCCACCACATCGAGGGCCTGCAATGCGACGGGCTCACCACCGGGTTCACCACCGGGCGCGCCGATGGCCCTCAGCCTGTCGCCGGGCGTGATCTGGATCGGGATATCCGCGCGCTGCACAGCCTCCACGACGATTTCGCCACTCGCGTCCAGTCCGAGCTTTACGCCCAGCCATGACTGGCTGGCGACGAGATAAAGGCTGATGCCGGTGGCAAGCAGGGCAATCGCCAGCGCAGCCGTCAGGATGACGATTGGTGATGTGCGAATGCCCAGAAGAATCCCCGAATGACTTCCGGAGGCTAACGCCATTGTTTACTTCCCCATTCCCCTAAATAGGGGATGCCATAGAAGGGCGGTTCTGCCTAGTTTCAATGCGGGCTTTCTGGGCGAAAGAAGGGATTTTTTCGCCTGACGGCGAGGGGATGGCAATCGGCTAACCATAGGTTTTGCCGATGTTTTTGTGTTTCTGTTTATCTCTTGGCGGGGCGCAGCCCAGTGGGTTTGGACCGGATCGATGGAGGCTGTGTGTTGAAAAAATGGGGTATCGTCGCGACGCTGGTTCTTCTGGCGCCAGCCGCGCATGCGCAGTTTCCGAGAAAAGGCGTCGACAACATTCCGAACGGTGTGGCAACTGCCTTCGTCGGAAAGTGGTCCATCGGCTTTCCCGAAGGCGAGGGGATGATCAACGGAAAGCCGGTCGTGGGGTGCGAGCGGCCCATCGAATTGAAAGCCGGCGGTCGTGGCGAACTGATCTACCGATCCAGCGAAGGGCAGGAAATTTCCTTTGAACTCAGCACGTTCGAAGGGCGAACGACATGGATGCCCGAGCAGGGGGCAAGCATTCTCGCGGTCTGGACGGAACGGGATGCCTTCTACAGCTATACGGTCGATCCGATGACGGGCCGGGCTGGCTGGAACGATCCCCGCGTTTTCCGGCGCTGCCGATAAAATTTCCAGCTCCGCAACTGCGCGGCCTATTTGCCGTGGGCTCATCCGCCTCACCTTGCGGACCGGTGCGCGCCTCATCGTCGCTGAATGTGCATAACGCTCCCGCGCGGTTGGGGCCTGCGCAGGAGCGGTGCCGGACGGCGCTCAATCCAGTTGTTTTCTCGCATTCACGCGGTCGTCAGGCGATGCCTTCGGACTGCAAAGGGCCCTAGCGGCGCCACATCACGACAGGCGTGCCGTCGGCCAGTGTACCGGAAAAATAGTCGACGCCATCGCGCTTGAGCTTGCCGACACCGCGCCCGTCCGATGTCTGGATGACCAGTTCGGCATCATAGCCGGTGAAGGAATAGCCGAGCGCGAAGCTGGACATTTGCGACAGAAGCGGGTTGGAGCAACCTGCGGGGCGGATGGAGCCGCTCTTGGCATCCTTCAGCTTGTAGCCGCTGTTGCGGAAAAAGCCGACCGGAACGACACCGGCTCCGGTTGCGACGCGTGCCTCGCATCCGCATTGGGGCGAGCCATCGGTGAAGCTCCAGGTGCCGTGCAGGTCCTGCTCCGTGCGGACCACCTGCGCGGCGATGCTTCCGCCAAACCTGCCGCCGCCGATTGCGTTGGCGAGCACATTGCGCCCCACGTTGCGCGCAAGGTTCTTGCCCATGTTGGCTGCGAAGTCGGAGCCTTTGTTGGGCTTGGGCGGAGGACCGGCAATGCGCATTGCACACTGTGCGGGAGAAGCGGCCGCGGTTGGCGCGAATGCGGTTGCTGCCGGTGCGCTCGCGGCAGGAGGCGCCTCCACCGCTGCCCCGGTTGCAGCAACCTTGCTTCCAGAATCAGTTGTCTGGCACGCCGCGACGAAGATCGCAGCCGCCACAGGCGCAATTGCCCTCAGTTTCATAAGCCCGTCCCCCGGCAGGATGATTTGGGAAATCCTAGTGAGAAGGGGACGGAGGGCCTATCCTCTGTTCAGGGGAGGCGGCGGTCGCTCAGGTCTTGCGGAGACTTGCTCTATCGCGCCGCGGGAACGGGGTCGATGGCGCTATATACGCGCAGGCGAGCAGCGGCGTTGGCGAGATGCGTTTCGGCCGCGTTGCGGGCGGCTTCCCTGTCGCCATCGGCTATGGCCGCATAGATGGCGCGATGCTCTTCCTGAACATATTGCGTAAGCCCCTTGCGCGAGCTGTTGGCACGCGCCTCGCGGATCAGGTGACGCACACGGTTTTCCAGAAAGGCACCGAACGAGACGAAGAGGTGGTTTTTCGTTGCCGCGAGAATTTCGGAATGAAACCTCATGTCCTCCTCGATGCCGTTTTCTCCGCGCTCTATGGCGTGGTCGATGGCTTCCAATGCCATGCGGATGCGGCCCAGGTCGGCCTCGTTGCGCCTTTCGGCGGCAAGGGCTGCAGCGGCGGCCTCATGGGCCAAGAGAAACTCGAAAACACGGTCGATCTCGTCGGAATCGTTCAGCTCCGCGCGGGCCAGGCGGAAAGTCGCCTCGGGCAGAGACTGGGCGACGAAAATGCCGCGTCCCTGGTAGCTTTCCACAATGCCATCCTGCTTGAGAGCAAAGATCGCCTCGCGAATCACGGCACGGCTGACGCCGAAGGTTTCGCCCAGAACCACTTCAGTGGGCAGCCTTTCGCCCGGACGAAACACGCCGCGCTGGATCTCGTCGCGCAGGATATCCGCCACTTTGCTGGCGTAGCTGCGCGGCGGATTCAGCCGCCGGTTGTTGCCGTTGGTCGGGCTCATTGCTTGCAAGTTCCATCATCTCGTTCGTTCGGTGCGCAACAATAGGTTCTGCCAAAGCGGGAAGGCAAGCCAAATCACATGATGAGATACTTGCCTACTTGTCAGACAAGCTGCTTTCCTGTATCCACCCTTCCCGAGGAGCGTCGGCGATTGTTTTAGCCGGCTGGATTGTGAGTTCTACGAACGCTGCACGCGCAGCCGTTCGGGGGAGGGAATATGTCGGAGATCGGTACGGCTCAGGCCGGTGGACGCGCGGCTGCGCGATTCCGGGTGACGCAGGAAAGCATCGTTTTCCTGATTGCGGTCGTGTTCTTCGTCGGGTTCTCGATCCTCCTGCCCGGCTTCCTCGATGCCGACAATATTCTCTCGCTGATCCAGAATGTTTCCATCCTGGGCATTTTGGGCATCGCGATGGGCATTGTCGTCATCGGACGCGGCATCGATCTGGCAATGGTCACGACGATGGCCATGTCCACGGCCTGGACGATCGCTCTCATGAACGGCGGCACCGGTCCGGTGAGTGCTGTCCTATTGGGGCTCGGTTTTGCGGCGGCGGTTGGCCTGATCATCGGATTTCTCGTCGCCTATGTGGAAATTCCGGCCATCTTCGCGACACTTGCGATGTCGACCGTCATCTATGGGTTCGGCCGGCTGGCGCTGGTCGACCTCGACGTCATCTACCTTCCCGAGGATGCCGCCTGGCTGCGGGCTCTTTCGGGGCAGTTTCTGGGCATTCCGCTTCCGGTCATCTGGTTTGGGCTGGTCGCTCTCGCAGCCTTCGCCTTTCTGCGTTTCACCCGTCGCGGGCGCTTTATCTTCGCCATGGGCGACAATCGCGAGGCGGCGCGCATCACCGGTATTCCGGTGCGGCCCATGACGGTGCTTCAATACCTGATTTCCTCGCTCATCGCGTTCGGAGCGGGAATGATCACGGCCTCGCTTCTGGCGACGGTCAACATCCGGGTGGCCCAGTCCACGATGGTCTACGACGTCATCCTGGTTGTGGTCCTCGGCGGTATCGGCCTGAGCGGCGGCAAGGGAGGCGTGCGCAATGTCGTCGTCGGAACGCTGCTGATCGGCATTCTTCTCAACGGCATGACGATTCTGGATATGTCCTTCACCGTGCAGAACCTGGTGAAGGGGGCGGTGCTTCTCATCGCGATCATCGTCGACAGCATCGCAAACCCGCGTGACGAGCAGACCGCTCAGCAAGGGGACATCTGAAATACAGCTTCTACACTCAGGGAGGACGGTAATGCGGAATATCTTGAAGGCAGCTTTTGCTGCGCTGGTGATGATCGGTTCGGCCGGGTATGGCCATACCGGGCAGTTCGATGACGGGCTTGCCCCGGCCTATTACGAAGCCATGAAGGGCAAGAAGGTGGTGTTCCTTCCGCTGGCCATGAGCTTCGACCTGCCGCAGGTCTGGGCGAAGGGTATGGAAACGCAGGCCGCTCGTCTCGGCTATGACTTCTCCGTGCGTGATCCCAACTGGAGCAGCGATGCGGGTGCGCAGGCGCTGACCACGCTGATCAGCGAAAAGCCCGATCTCCTGATCGTGCACAATCCCGACATGCAGGTCTATGCGCGCCTTCTCACGCGGGCCCAGAAAGCCGGCATCCGCGTTATCCAGATCAACCTCAAATCGGTTGCCACCACCGACGCCTATGTCGGCGTGAACTGGTATGAAGTGGGTCTGCACCAGGCGCGGATGGCCATCGAGGCGTGCAGCCCGAAGACGGGCGGAAGCGGCAAGATCGCCATCATGCAGGGCACGCCCACCAACCCGAACAACGCCATCACCATGAGCGCCATCGAGGACGTTCTGGCCGAGAATCCGGAGATCGAGGTCGTTTCCAGCCAGTCCGCGGACTGGGATGCCACGAAGGCTCATGCGGTGGCTTCCACCGTCATCAAGCAGAACCCCGAGCTGTGTGCCTATGTGGGCCTTTGGGAGGTAATGGACGCGGGTGTTGCCGCGGCAATCCGCGAAGCCGGCAAGACCGATGCGATCAAGCTGTTCACGAATGGCGGTGGTCAGAAGCCTGCCTGTGACAGCATCGCGAACGGAACGTTCAGCGGCTATGTCAGCTACGATGCCTTCGGGCAGGCACGCGACCTCACCGACGCGATCGTGCAGGTGTTGCAGGCCAATCTGGAACCCGGCCAGGCGCCCTATGCCATCTACACGCCGATCCGAGACATCTTCAAGGATACGATGCGCGCCAATTCCTGCTGGACGATGGACGACGTGGCCAACGCGCCGTTCTGATTTCGACCGACTGCAAACCGGCCTCGCAAACGCGAGGAAGACGGCCCGACCGACACGGACCGTCTTCCTCCGGAGCGCGACGCCTCGATGACGAGTTTCCCGACATGTCCGCTGCCGAATCCTATGCGAAGTGGCGATACCGCCTGGTCCCGGACCATCTTCTGGGCGAAGTTCTGTCCAAGAACTGGATCGACAATGCGATCCCCTTCGCGTTCCTGCTGATCGTGCTGGGTTTGTTCGGGGGACTTATTCCGGACTTCCTCAGCCTCAACGGTTTCACCGACCTTGCACGGCAGCTGGGCGAGGTGGCTTTTCTGTCCATCGGCCTGGCCATCGTCATGCTGGCAGGGGGGATCGATCTCAGCATCGGCTCCACCTTCGCGCTCGCCAATTTCGTATCGCTGACGCTGATCAACTATCTCGGCTGGCCGATCTATGCGGTCGTTCCTGCGGTGCTCGCCGTCGGGGCCCTGGTCGGTTTTGTCAATGGCGTGCTGATCGGCTATCTGCGCCTGCGCGCCTTCCTGACGACGCTTGCGACGCTCATCATCGTTCGTGCGGTCGTCGATCTTCTGATCCTGGCCTATGCGCGCAAGGTCGCCATGACCATGACGGATTCCGACGCCTGGTACTTCCTGGGCGAGGGGGATGTGTTCGGCATTCCCGTGAACTTCGTGCTTCTGGTTGCGGTCGCGCTTGCCGCGCATGTCGTCTTGAGCCGCATGCGGTTCGGCTGGCATATCCTTGCGGTCGGCGGTTCGCGCCGTTCGGCCTATAATGCCGGCATCTCCGTGCGCCGCACGGTATTCTTCACCTATGTGATCTCGGGCATGCTCGCGGCAGCGGGAGGCATGTTTTACGCGGCGCGTCTTGGCAGCGTCGGGCCGGATACGGGCATCGGCCTCGAAGTGACGGTGCTGACGGCTGCCGTCCTTGGCGGCATCAGCCTTGGCGGCGGGCGCGGGTCGATCTTCAAGGCGCTGATCGGCACAGTCATCGTGCTTCTGGTGACCAACAGCCTTATCCGGCTCAACATGCCGAGCGGCTCGACGCCGCTTGTGCTGGGCCTTCTGCTGCTCCTTGCCGTGGCGGTGGATATCCGCTGGCTGAAGAACCGTCACAAGCTTCTGTCCAGGGTCTATGTGTCGCCGACCTATTTCGATCTGCCGGACGCGCCGCAAACGGAGGCGGGTTCGGCCTCTCCCTATGCGGTCAACGACCGTTTCAGGGATGTCGGCGCGATCGGTCTCGGAGAGCTGGACGGCCCCGAGGACATGATCTTCGATTCCAGGGACAATCTCTATACGGGTGGGCGCCAGGGCGACATCATCCGCTTCCTCGCGCCCGACTACAAGCGATCCGAGGTTTTCGTCCATCTCGGAGGCTTTCCGCTGGGACTGGCTTTCGACAAGGACGACAATCTCCATGCCTGCGTGGCCGGCATGGGGCTCTACATGGTCACGCCCGAACGGGAGATCCGCTGTCTTTCCGACGAGACCAATCGCAGCCTGTTCTCGATCATCGACGATTCCCGCATCCGCATGGCGGACGATCTGGATATCGCCGCTGACGGTCGGGTGTTCTTCTCCGAGGCGACGATCCGCTATGGCGTTTCGGACTGGGCGGTGGACGCGCTGGAAGCGCGCGGCAATGGCCGCATCATCGCCTACGACCCCCGGAACGGTTCCACACGCACGGTCCTGACCGGTCGGGTGTTTCCCAATGGCATCTGCATGGTGGGGGATGGCGAGTCCCTGCTTTTTGCGGAAACCTGGGCATGCCGCATCAGCCGTTTCTGGTTCGACGGGCCACGCAAGGGCGAGGTTGAACCTGTGGTCGAGGACCTTCCGGGGTATCCCGACAACATCAATCTGGCTTCCGACGGTTCGTTCTGGGTCGCGCTTGCGGGCATGCGCTCGCCGGCCTTCGATCTTAGCCTCAAGATGCCGGCCTTCCGCCGCCGCATGGCGCAGCGCGTGGCCATGGACGAATGGCTCTATCCCAATCTGAACACGGGCTGCGTGCTCAAGCTCAAGCTCGATGGGACGGTGACGGAATCACTGTGGGATCTGGGCGGCCAGTCGCATCCACAGATCACCTCGATCCGCGAGCACAAGGGCGCGCTCTACCTCGGCGGCATCAACAACAACCGCATCGGTTGCTACCGGTTGCCCGATGCCGACCCGAACTGGACAAGCCAGGCCGCCTATTGGGGGAGCAAATGATCGCTGTCGTGAAAAAGGCCTTCGACAATCTCTTCGGCGCCGGAGAGGCCGCCGTCACGGTCCCGCCGCTCGATGGAGCGTTTCAACCGAACAGGGTTCTCGATACGGCCGAATGCGTGATCGAGCAGGCTGAGGCCGACAATCTCATCGAGCATGGCGGGCGGGTGCTCTTCAGCAGCGGCGCCAACCTGATGACACTGACGGCCGATGGCAACGCGGAAACGCTGGAAAGCTTCGGCGCGCCGATCAGCGCGCTTGCGAGCGACGGCGCGGGACGGATTGCCATTGCCATGGAGGGGCAGGGCATTCTCCTGCGCGACGACGTCTCGGGCGGGCGCCGGATCGAGGCGAATTCCTTTTCGGGAGCCCATTGCGTCACGTCCATCACCTTTGCCGCCGATGGCGGGATGGTCGTTGCCAGCGGATCCGCGCGGCATGGCCCTTCGGACTGGGCGCGCAACCTCATGGAGCGCCGCCACGATGGGACGGTCTGGTTTGTTCCGGCTGGCGACCCCTCGCGGGCGCGTCGGCTGGCCAGCGGATTGGCCTGGCCGTCCGGCCTTCTCGTCCGTTCCGTCGAAAGCACTCAGATCGTTGTGGCCGAGGCATGGCGGCATCGGCTTTTGGGCGTTGCCATGAAAGAGGAGCAGCCAAAGGTGCTGCTCGATAATCTTCCCGCCTATCCCGGGCGTCTTCATGCGGACAAGGGCGATGTGTGGCTCAGTTGCTTTGCGCCGCGCAGCCAGCTCATCGAATTCGTGCTGCGCGAGGCCACTTTCCGCAAACGGATGCTGAACGAGGTCGAGCCGGAATTCTGGGTTGCTCCCGCCATGCGTTCAGGGCGCAGTTTCCGAGAGCCGCTGCAGGGCGGGGCGGTGAAGCAGCTCGGTGTGTTGAAGCCCTGGGCGCCGACGCGATCCTATGGCCTGCTTGCGCGGCTTGACGGGGCGCTTCAACCGCGCAGCAGCTATCACAGCCGCGCAGACGGCAGCCGCCACGGTATCACCAGCGTTCTTGCGACCGCCGATGGCCTTCTCGTCACGTCGCGCGGCGGTGATGCATTGCTGCGTCTGAAACCGCAGGCGAGCCGTGGGGGAGAAAAGCAATGACAGCGCCCTTGATTGAAATGCGCGGCGTTTCAAAGGAATACCGCGGCGTCTACGCGGTCAAGAATGTGGATTTCTCCCTCTATGAAGGGGAGACACATGCGCTGCTGGGCGAGAACGGGGCGGGCAAGTCCACCCTCACCAAGATGATCGCCGGGGTGACCCAGCGCTCTAACGGGACGATCACGCTCGACGGCGAGGTCATCGATTTCCAGAATCCGGCCGAGGCGCTGGAGCGCGGCATCGCCATGGTGTTCCAGGAAACCAGCCTTGTCCCCTCCATGACGGTCGCGCAGAACCTTTATCTGGGCGAGGAAAAACTCTTCAACCGGTTGCGTGGCCTCTACATTGCCGCCCAGCAGTTTCTTTCTTCCCTCAACTTCAATGTCGATCCATGGGCATCGGTGTCGACGCTCGGCGCTGCGCAAAAGCAGCTCGTGGAGATCGCCAGGGCAGTGCGTCTCAATGCGCGCGTGATCATCTTCGACGAACCGACCGCCACGCTGACGCCGGAGGAGAAGCACTATTTCTTCTCGCTCATCGACCGGCTGCGCAAGCGCGGGGTGTCGATCGTCTTCATCAGCCACGCGCTGGAGGAGGCGTTGGCGATATCGGATCGCATCACCATCCTGCGCGATGGCGAACTCGTCGCATCGGACAAGACGGAAACCTTCGACCGCGACAGCATCATCGCGTCGATGGTGGGGCGCAGCCTCTCCGACGAGCTCTTCTACCACAAGCGCAGCGACGAGGAGGCCCGCAAGCCCGGCCCGAAGGTGCTGAGCGTGGAGAACCTCTCCATGGGATCGATGGTCCGCAACAATTCCTTTTCGCTCTATGCCGGCCAGGTGACAGGGCTTTTCGGCCTGATCGGGTCGGGGCGCACGGAGACCGCGAAGATCATCGCCGGCGTTCTGAAGCGCAATATCTTCCATGGTGGAGAACTGCGCTTCATGGGGCGTTCGGTACGCTACCGTCAGCCGCACCGCGCGGTGATGGACGGCATCGTCTATGTCTCGGAGGACCGTAAGGCCGAAGGGTTCTTCGAGCAGATGTCCATCGCCGAGAACATCTATATGGGCCATATCGTCACCGATCCGCCCACGGGCGGTATCACGAGTCCCGGCACCCAGCGCAAGGTGACCGAGGAATGGTCGAAGCTTCTCCATATCCGGGCGATCAATCCGAATGCACGCATCGTGGAATTGTCAGGCGGCAACCAGCAGAAGGTGGTGATCGCCAAGTCTCTGACGCAGAAGCCGCGTCTCGTCATCTTCGATGAGCCGACACGCGGCGTCGACGTGGGGGCGATCGCGGAAATTCACAAGGTGATCCAGGGACTTGCCGACAGCGGGATCGCCGTTCTCGTGATCTCCTCTTATCTGCCCGAAATCCTCGTTCTTTCGGACCGCATTCTGGTCAGCCGGATGGGACGGGTGGTCGAGGAGTTCTCGCCGGGCGAGGCGACAGAGGAAAAGATCATGTACGCGGCGGTGCATTAGCGCATCGACCCGAGAGCCGGACCGGCTTTTGCAGGGGACGATGCGCGAAAACGCAGCAGGCCTGCGGGATGGCGACAACCGATGGCTCGCGGGCTCGAGCCGGGAGGAATTTATGGGTGTGACATTCGATTTCGGGGGCAGGACCCTCGTCATGAGCGGAGCCAATGGCGGCATTGGCCGGGCGGTGGCGAAACTCTTTTTCGAGGCCGGGGCCAACCTTGTTCTGAGTGATCTCGATGAGCCGTCGCTTCGGGCACTGGCCATGGAGCTTGGCGATACGGAGCGTGTCGCCTGGCTGAAGGCCGATGCTTCGGATCCTTCGTCGGCTGAAGCGACCGTTGAGCTTGCCGTTTCTCGGTTTGGCGGCATCGATTTCCTGATCCCGTCTGCCGGCATCTACCAATCGGTCGCATTCTGCGAGATGAGCGATGCCGACTGGCACCGCACCATCGGCGTCAACCTTGATGGGGTTTTCTATCTCTCGCGCCGTGCGCTGCCGGCACTGCGCGAGGGGTCCTCGCTCGTCAACATAACATCGCTCGCCGCGCATCGGGGGG
>SWCH01001165.1_pt1 | contig 18855 bp, 14 predicted proteins | sample 4690051 | NCBI WGS metagenome assembly SWCH01 (sample SAMN10267282, study PRJNA491770) | bioreactor metagenome | isolation source: DHS bioreactor inoculated with | place: Japan: off Shimokita Peninsula | reverse complement strand
CTAAATCTGTACTGGAAGTTGTCCTTATCACTGGCTTCAACTGTTCCATATCCTTCAACTCCTAGGTAAACTGCATTAGATACATCTCCTGTTTCATCACCTGATGTACTATATAAATCTAGTTCAAAATAATCTTCATTGATAGTGTCTCCTATTTCATCGCCTGTATAAACTTCATCTAACAAATCAGTTTGAATTTCTTCCTCTAAAGAATCTGAAGATGGCTCTAATTCAAGGTAAGTTTCATCAGAAATGCCTTCCATATCTAATTCTGATGCAAAACTAGGTGTAATCATTGTCATGAGTAAAAACAGTACTAACAAAATAGATATTGATTGTTTCTTCATTTTTTTCCCTCCAATATTAATTTAATTAAACTACGTGTTACTTGATTACATAATTACCTTTTTAATCGTTAATCACCACCTTAATAAGTCAAATAAAAAACCCAGCAAAAACAATTATAATTGTTTTTGCTGGGTTTTATTTACTCGGATATAGTTTTAAATATACTATTTCACATAAACAAAGCAGCATGTTTATTTAGATATGAAATTTATTCACTAACATTATATAACAAGATTAAAATTATTTCAAGTATGTTTTTATATGTATTTTTATAAATTATTGCATATAATGATTCAAAAAAATCGATGCGTTTAAACGCATCAATTTTTTAATTATTTAACTTCAACTACATCATATCCAGCTTCTGTAACTGCACTTGACAATACGTCATTATTTATATCTTTATTTAAAGTAACCTCTGCCGTTTTACTGTTTAAATCAACTACTGCATTGTCAACGCCGTCTATTCCTTTTAATGCCTTTTCCACTGCCGCCTTGCAATGACCACAGCTCATACCTTCTACTTTTAATGTTTTTTTCATCTTATTTCCTCCATTATTTTTATTATTTGAAAAGTCTTTTTTTATATTGGCTTTTTCATCATTATTTATAACTATATTTTCTGTTTTTTCGGATGATTCTATATCATTTATCATCTTTGTAGGTTTAAAAAACTTAAGCCTTAATGCATTAGATACTACAGAAACAGAACTTAAACTCATTGCACCTCCGGCAAACATTGGATTTAGCTTCCAGCCAAGTATTGTGTAAAATACTCCTGCAGCTAGTGGAATACCTATTGCATTATAAATAAATGCCCAGAATAAGTTTTGTTTTATATTTCTAATTGTAGCTTTACTCAATTGTACTGCAGTTACTGCATCTAACAGGTCACTTCTTATCAATACAATATCTGCTGATTCAATAGCTACATCAGTTCCTGCACCAATTGCTATACCTACATCTGCCCTGGCTAATGCCGGTGCATCATTTACACCGTCACCAATCATAGCTACCTTCCTGCCTTGTTCCTGAATCTTTCTTATTTCTCTTTCTTTATCCTGAGGTAAAACTTCTGCAATAGCTCTTGATATACCAAGCTGTTTTCTTATTGCTTCTGCTGTTTTTTTATTGTCACCTGTAAGCATTACAACTTCTATACCCATTGCTTCAAATTCCTTTATAGCTCTTTGGCTTGTAGGCTTAACTACATCGGCAACTGCTATAATTCCCAAAACATCACTTTCATCTGTGAAATAAAGCGGTGTCTTGCCCATTTCTGCAATATGAACACTTTTTTCTTCATAGTCATTGATATTGATGTTTTTGTCATTTACTAGTCTTATATTACCTAAATAATATTTCTTATTGTTGACAACAGCTTCCAAACCCTGACCAGGTATTGCTTTAAAATTAGATACATCATATAAATCAAGTTTTCTGTTTTTTGCTTCTTCAACTATTGCATCTGCTAGAGGATGCTCGGAACCTTTTTCTGCTGATGCTGCTATCTTTAACATTTCTGTTTCACTTATTCCACTGGACAATATGTCAGTAACTCTTGGTTTACCTTCTGTAATTGTTCCTGTTTTATCCATGACTACAGTTTGCAATTTATGAGCTATTTCTAATGACTCTGCTGATTTTATAAGTATTCCGTTTTCCGCACCTTTGCCAGTACCAACCATTATAGCTGTAGGTGTTGCAAGACCTAAAGCACATGGACAAGATATAACTAAAACCGCTATTCCTATTGAAAGAGCAAATTCAAATGTTGCACCTAAAATCAACCACACTATTGTAGAAACTACAGCAATTGCAATTACTACTGGAACAAATATACCGCTTATCTTATCTGCAAGTTTAGAAATTGGTGCTTTAGATGAACTTGCTTCCTCAACCAGACGTATTATTTGAGAAAGTGTAGTGTCGTCTCCTACATTTTGAGCTTCAAATTTAAAGTATCCCGATTTATTTATACTTGCACCAATTACCTTATGCCCTACTTCTTTTTCAATAGGTATACTTTCACCTGTTAGCATTGACTCATCAATTGATGTAGTTCCAAATGTAATAACTCCGTCTACAGGTACAGACTGACCTGGTTTAACAATTATTATATCTCCCTTGACTACCTCTTCTACAGGAATTTCTTCTTCAATTCCATTTCTTTCTACCAATGCAGTTTTCGGTGATAAATCAATAAGCTTTTTGATTGCATCTGAGGTTCTGCCTTTTGCTCTTGCTTCAAAAAATTTACCCAGTGTTATAAGAGCTAAAACAATTGCTGCTGATTCAAAGTATAAGTCCATCGAATATTGCATAACTAAATCCATGTCCATATGACCTAGTCCATATCCGATTTTATATATTGCATAAACTCCGTATGCAAAAGCTGCTGATGTTCCTATTGCAATTAAAGAATCCATATTAGGTGATCCCTTAAATAATGTTTTATATCCTACAATGTAATATTTTTTATTTATAATCATTACAGGTAAACATAATAAAAACTGTGTAAAAGCAAAAGTTAATGCATTCTCCATACCATAAAATATACTAGGCAAAGGCATATTGAGCATATGCCCCATAGCTATATAAAGTAGTGGAATGGAAAATATAAATGATACAATAAGCCTTTGTTTCATTTCTTTAAATTCTATTTCAGCATCTGGTTTGGCAGACTGACTCTTATCAGTTACCCTTTTGCCTTCTGCTAAATTGGCATCATATCCAGTATTTTGAACAATCTTTATTATATCATTTTCACTTATTACCGAATCATCATACTTAACCACCATGCTGTTGCTTAAAAGATTTACATTTGTATCTTTTATTCCTTCTGTTTTATTCATATTTTTTTCTATTCTAGCGGAACATGCTGAACATGTCATACCAGTAACATTAAATTTTTGAGATTTCATATATTTTAACTCCTTTATTTCGAAATTTTATCTATGAGAGAAATCACCTCTTCGATTTTTTGAATTTCATTACCTTCTATAAAAGCTTCCTTAACACAGCATTCCATATGTGCTTTAAGGATTTCCTTGTTAGCCTTCCTGAGAATAGACTGGACCGCTAAAATTTGATTTGAAACATCAATACAATATCTATCTTCTTCAACCATTTTTATTATGCCTTCAATTTGTCCTGATGCTGTTTTTAATAAACGGTTTATACTTGTTTTGTCAGCTTTCATTTTATCCTCCAAATTTTTAACATTTTTCTCCCCCCGGTAGGGGGGTGTAGTTGAATTATAATCCTAATATCTTATTTTGTCAATACATTATAAAATATTTCCATTTAAAATTTTTTTATGTTATAATATTATAGTTAATTTAATTAAAAATATTTAAGAAAAGTGGTGTTTTTATGAATAAAAGGTACATAGAAAAATTTGGCATTGAAATTCCTCTATTAGCTTTTGGATGCATGAGGTTTCCAACTAAAGACAATAAAATTGATTTTGATGCTTCTAAAGAGTTAATTCATCATGCAATGGCTAATGGTTTAAATTATTTTGATACTGCATATCCTTATCATGATGGTGAATCTGAAACTTTTTTAGGAAAGGTTTTACCTGAATTTTCGAGAGAAAGCTATTTTTTAGCAGATAAATTACCTATTTGGAAAATAGAAAGCCAAGATGATGCAGAAAAATATTTTAATGAACAACTTGAAAAATGTCAAACAGAATATTTTGACTTCTATTTGCTTCATGCTATGGGAGCCAAGAGATTAGAAACAATGGAAAAATTTAATTTATATGATTTTATTAAAAAGAAAAAGGCTGAAGGTAAAATAAAATATATTGGATTCTCATTCCATGATAAAAACGATGTATTAGAAAAATTAGTTTCTGATTACGAATGGGATTTTATTCAGCTTCAGATTAATTATTGGGACTATTCTGAGGATGATGCTAAAGAGGCATATGAAATTATTACAAAGAAAAATATACCTTGTTTTGTAATGGAACCTGTAAGAGGCGGATTCTTATCTTCTTTTGCACCACAAGTTGAAAAATATATGAAAGATTATTCTCCAACTAAGAGTATTTCTTCTTGGGCTATAAGGTGGGTTGCTTCTTTACCTAATGTAGCAACTATACTGAGCGGTATGTCAAATATGGAACAACTAAAAGATAACTTAAAAACAATATCAAATTTTGAGCCTATAAATGATGACGAACAGAAAGTTATTGATACTGTTGTCAAAGATCTCAGAAAAATAAAACCTGTTCCATGCACAGGATGTCGATATTGCATGGATTGCTCTTTTGGAGTAGATATCCCTCAAATTTTTGAAATATATAATAATTATAAAAAAACTGAAAATAAAGATTTAGCGCATAAAACCTATTTCGTTTCTCTTCCGGAAAAATCTCAAGCACAAAATTGTACAAAATGCGGTGAATGTATTCCAAAATGCCCTCAGCATATTAATATTCCAGAAGAACTGGAAAAAATTGAAAAGGAATTATCGGGCTTAGTTTCTAATTAAGTTATTAAAAATATAATTTGAATATTAAGTTTAATAAACTAATTAATTTTAGGACGTCTTTGACGTCCTATTTTATTGCATTTTAATTGCGGTACCAGCATATTATTATATGAAGCTAAAATTAGAGGTGCTATATGAAAAAAGAAAATTTGATTTTAGGTACATTAATCTTAACCGTCGCTACAACAATAACACGAATAGTAGGATTTATATTTCGTATATACTTAGCAAATGTTTTAGGTGCTGAAGGTATGGGTTTATATCAACTTATTCTCTCCTTCTATATTCTAATGGTTACTTTGTCTACTTCTGGAATAAGAATTGCTGTTTCAAGGCTAATGTCAGAAGAAATTGCCATGCACCATTATTCAAATGCAAAGAAGGTTCTACATCAATCCATTGCCCTTTCTTTTTTTACAGGATTTCTTGCAGCATTTTTAATGTATTATTTTTCAAGCTATGTAGGCATAAAAATTTTAAAAGACGAAAGAACAGTATTATCTCTATTGTATTTAGTACCAAGTTTACCTGTTATTGCAGTTTCCTCATGCTACAAGGGGTATTTTTATGCAGTTGGAAAAGTTACAAAACCTGCTAGTGCACAAGTATTAGAACAGGTTATAAGGGTTTTTGTTATTTTTTCCATAATGAATTACTATTTACCAAGAGGCCTTGGTTATGGATGCGCTGCAGTTTCCATAGGCATGACAATTGAAGAAATTTTTTCACTAATATATATCTGGTTTTTATATATTATAGATAAAAAGCCATACTCTAATAAAATCAAAACCAAACCAGATAACATGATTTATAAAATTTTAGGAATATCAATTCCTCTATCTGCTACAGCATATGTAAATTCAATTCTACGAATGGTAGAAAATATATTAATACCATCCAGGCTTATTATATATGGTTCTTCAACTGTTCATGCTATGAGTCTCTATGGAATGATTAAAGGGATGGTTTTACCTTTGTTGTTTTTTCCATCTTCATTTTTAACTTCACTTGCTTCCATATTGATACCATCTGTAGCCGGTGATAATGCCACCTCTAATGAAAAAAAGGTAACTTACACCCTGTCAAAGGTTTTACATTTTACAGCACTTTCAGGAATACTTGTTGTAAGTGTATTTCTATGTTTCCCAAATGAAATAGGGATAACTGTTTATAATGATCCTCAAGTAGGAGTTATGCTTAAAATTATTTCCTTTGTATGCCCATTTATGTATTTAAATATGGTTATATCATCTATGTTAAATGCTCTTGGCGAACAAGTCAGTTCTTTTAAAATTAATGTGATAGAATCAATATTAAAAATTTCAATTATTTATTTTTTTATCCCAATATACGGGTTTAATGCTTACATATTTGCACTTTTTGTAACTACATTACTAAATACAATATTGTACTTAATTAGGCTTTTGCAAGTATCATGCATTATTTTTGATATTTCTAATTGGATTTTTAAACCTGCTATTGCAGCAACAATATCATCTATAATTTCGAGAATTTTTTTTACATTATTTTTATCTAACACTTCATCTAAAGTATTTGTTTTAATATCATCAATTATAATACTATGTTTTTTATACTTAATATTTTTAATTTTATTTAAAAGTATTAATTCAACAAATATGAAAAATGTCAAAGCATTATTAAAACGTTGAAAATACATATAGAGATTATATTGTATTTCCAAACAAATATTGGCATTTATATTTTAATTTCTAAAGCATATTTTTTATAAATTCTCCAAAGAATATCAAAACAAAGATATCGACAGCATTAGTAAAGGAGATATGAAATATGCAATATAGTTTAATATACTTAATTATGTTTTTTTTAATATATGGCTTTGGGGGATTTATTTTAGAAAGCACATTTGGTACTATCATAAATAAAAAGAAAACAAGAAGAGAAGGATTTTTGACAAATTATTTTTGTCCATTATATGGTTTATGCGGCGTTATTATTATTCAAATATTTACAATATCTGAAATATCATTGTCTAATAGGTTTATTGCTCTACTTTCAGCTACAGTAAGTTCAATAGCAGCAGTAACATTTTTTGAATATGTAGTGGGTTTTACTCTTGATAGAATTTTCCATCATAAAATGTGGGATTATAGCAAAAACTATTTTAATCTGCATTCTTATATATGTTTAGAATTTTCTTTGATGTGGGGAATAGTTGCAATTATTCTTTCAAGTTTTATACATCCTATAATCGAAATAATTGTTTTATCTATTCCTGAATCAACAGCATATTTTATAGTTTCATTATCTATTTCAATCATTATAATAAATTCATCTTATAACTTACGTAAATTTTTTCACTTTCACAATATAAGATTGTAAAATATGTGGTGCGAATTCGCACCACATATTTATCATCCATTTAATAAAAGTTCATCTATTGGTCTACCCGGAGGCACAATAGGATAAACACTACATTCTGGGCTAATTCTACATTCTATAAAAATTGATTCATTAATATTATATGTTTCTTCTAGTATATAATTAAGCTCTTTAAGTGATTCTGCTTTGTACCCTTTTATATCATAAGCTTCAACAAGTTTTTGATAGTTTACATCATCATAATTATCTGTCTCTGAATATCTTGCTTGACTAAACATCCTTTGCCATTGCCTAACCATACCAAGAGCATTATTATTCAGCATTATAATTTTTACTGGAATTTTATATTTTGAAATTGTTACAAGCTCTTCACAAGACATTCTAAAACTTCCATCACCTGTTATAAATATAGTGTTTTTATCTGGATTACCTACTTTAGCACCGATGGCAGCTCCAAATCCAAACCCCATAGTTCCAAGTCCGCCGGATGTTATAAACTCATTTGATTTATTGAATTTCCAATATTGTCCGGTCCACATTTGATGTTGCCCCACATCAGTCACTACAATTGCATTTTCATTATATACTTTATTAATATTGCCTAATATATTTTCTGGGACAAATTGTCCATCTATATCAGATTTTACTTTACATGACATTATTTCATTCAACCAATTATTTCTATCTTTTTTATCTACTTTTTCTATGAGGTTAATTAAAATACTTTTCATGTCACCAATCAAAGGTATGCATTGAGAGGTATTTTTATCTATCTCTGTAGAATCTATATCGATGTGTATTATTTTAGCATTCGGTGCAAATTTATCAGGATTTCCAATAACCCTGTCACTAAATCTTGCTCCGATAGCTATTAACAAGTCACAATTTGTAACTGCCATATTGGTTTCTTTAAATCCATGCATTCCCACAAAACCAAGAGACAAATCATTGTTTCTTGGAATAGTCCCAAGTCCCATAAAACTGTTTGCAACTGGTATTCCCGCCTTTTCTGCCAATTGTAGCAAAAGATTATCATTTTTTGATATTCTAATTCCACCACCGGCATATATAACGGGTTTTTTAGATTCATTTATCAGATTAACAGCTTTTTCAATTTTATCTTCATTAGGAACTAATATATTATCATTATATTCTATTGGTTTTCCTTTGTATTCATATTGATTTACAAATACATCCTTTGGTATATCAACCAAAACCGGTCCAGGCCTTCCGCTTAAAGCAACATCAATTGCTTCTCTGATTACATCTTCTAAATTTTCAATTTTTCTAACTAAATAATTATGTTTTGTAATGGATAATGTTATTCCCGTAATATCAACTTCTTGAAATGAATCTTTCCCAATTAGTGTATTTGCAACTTGACCAGAAATCACTAATAATGGAGTTGAATCCATATATGCATTTGCAATACCTGTTATAGTATTTGTTGCACCTGGTCCTGATGTGGCTATAAAAACACCCAGTTTACCGGTGCTTCTGGCATATCCATCAGCTGCGTGGACACCATTTTGTTCGTGTGCAGGTCTATACATCTTAAAGTAATCAAGCTCATCATACAGAGCATCAAAGAAGGGTATCACCGCACCACCTGGATATCCAAACAAAGTGTCTATTCCTTTTTCTCTTAAAACCTTTAAAATTATTTGTGAGCCTGATAGCTTCATATTTTCACCTTTTCTTATTTATTTTTCGTCATCTTGTGCATTATTGCTTATCCAAGACATCATTCCTCTTAATTTCTTGCCTGTTTCTATTATAGGATGTTCTAATTCCATGTTTTTAATTGCATGATACATTGGCTTTCCAGCTTGATTTTCTGAAATCCAATTGCTTGCAAAACGTCCAGTTTGAATTTCTGAAAGCACTTTTTTCATTTCTTTTCTTGTGTCTTCATTTATTATTCTTTTACCAATCATGTAATCACCATACTCCGCAGTGTCTGATACAGAATATCTCATATTTTCAAATCCACCATCATAAATTAAATCTACAATAAGTTTCATTTCATGCAAGCATTCAAAATATGCTATTTCTGGTTGGTATCCAGCTTCTATTAATGTGTCAAAACCTGCTTTAATAAGTTCTGTAACACCGCCGCAAAGTACAGCTTGTTCTCCAAATAAATCTGTTTCCGTTTCTTCTTTAAATGTTGTTTCTATAGCACCCGCTCTAGTTCCACCTATTCCCTTTGCATATGCCAGTGCAATATCTTTACATCTTCCTGTATAGTCCTGATGAATCGCAAATACATCGGGAACGCCTTTGCCATCTCTATAGGTTCTTCTAACTAAATGTCCTGGTCCTTTTGGTGCAACCATAAATACGTCAACATTTGCAGGTGGTACAATTTGTTTGAAATGAATATTAAATCCATGAGCAAAAGCTATAGCATTACCTTCTTGTAAATTTGGAGCTATACACTCATCATATATTTGTTTTTGAGCTGTATCAGGTGCTAATATCATTATTATATCAGCTTCTTTAGCTGCCTCTGACACATTTTTCACCGTTAATCCAACAGACTCTGCTTTTGCTATTGATTTGCTTCCTTCTTTTAATCCAACTATAACTTCAACACCGCTTTCTTTTAGATTTAAAGCATGTGCATGACCTTGGCTTCCATATCCTACAATAGCTACTTTCTTTCCTTCTAATAATTTTAAATCTGCATCCTTATCATAATACATTGTTCCCATCTTTTTTTCCTCCTAGAAAATTTTATAGTTTAATTTATTTTAGATATAAAAAAACTCCTATCGCTATATATAAAATAGTTTATATATAGGGACAGAAGTTGTTATCCGTGGTACCACCCTACTTTGCGGTAAAACCGCCTCATTGACCGTTAACACAGGTCGGTGCTCCCGCTTCAGCATTCAACAACATCAGCAAGAGTGCTCCGGAGCCGAGTCATTCATACAAACCAATTTATCAGCTCACACCAATGCTGACTCTCTTGAAAATTTAATCTGTATCTTTGTTCTCCATCATAGCCTTATAATAAAATATATTTTTTTTATTATAATTACACAAATGCGTTTTGTCAATACAACTTTTTTAAAAATGTCCCATTTTTTTATTATTTAATATATATATCTGTATCCTTATAATATATATTGTCTTCATATTAACAACAATATATAATACATTGTTGTTATATAACAACAATATAACTAAATATCATTACTGAACTTCCATTACATCATAAACATCTACAAGTTTTTTCATTTGAAGTATTGCCCTATCCAAACCTAAATTTTTCTCATCAAACAAAGTCACCTTAAATTCAGATTTATTTGAATCAACCTCTATCATAGAAAATTCTCTAACGTCAAATTGTTTTCTTCTTAGTGTTGTTAATACTCTTACTGCTGAATCCATTCCACTTGATACTTTAAAGCTAACTGTTCTACACATTTTATTTACCTCCTTTTTTATTTTTGACCTGCCAACCCATTTTTCAGAAAAAAACTCTGAATAATGTAGTTAGGATTCGCAGTTTCGCATCACAAATTTATTTACTCACTACCGTTCGTATAAATTTGGAGCTCATTGCGGTTGACCTACCGCTATTTTTCTTTCCCTCTGGTCGGAAAAATAGGGTTAGGGCTTCACAGTTTCGTTCACCAATTCATTTACTCGCTACCGCTCGTATAAATTGGGAACTCATTGCGGTTGACCTACCGCTATTTTTCTCTCCCTCTGGTCGGAAAAATAGGGTTAGGGCATACAAAAAAACCTCTCATCTCTATATACATGATATACATATATATAGGGACGAAAGGTCTTTCGTGGTACCACCCTATTTTACGATAAAAAAATATCGCCTCATTCAAGTCGAAAAAAACATTGTTTTTTTGAACTCTATCCTTATAACGCAGGAATACGGCCTCATCTACTTTATTTCGACTCGGAAGCTCTGGAGTGATCATTTTATACCCTCTAACACCGATTTTCACCAACCATCGGCTCTCTAAAGTTATTTCAGATATTTTTGTCTCCGTCAAAGCTTTTTAATTTACTTTGTATTAGTATACACAAATCAAATTTCTTTGTCAATAGATTTTTTTAAAATTTTTATTAAATTTTTATCTTGACAAACTATTTTTTTAGATATACAATCATAAACAAATTTAAAAATCCATTTCGTTGACGGAGACAGGTGTATTGTATATGCTTACAGAGAGCTGCTGATTGGTGTAAAGTAGTAGTATATTTATTCACATATCACTCCTGAGAACATTTCCGAATAATATATTGCAAAAATATATTAGCTAAGAAATTGCGTTTGGCACCGTTAAAATGCCTATGTTTATTAGAACTGATAAAGAGGTGTTTTACACAAATAAGGTGGTACCGCGGGTTTTCTCGTCCTTCAAGGAAGAAAACCCGCTTTTTGTATGCCCTAACCCTATTTTCAGAGTTTTTTTTCTGAAAAATAGCGGTAGGTCAACCGCAATGAGTTCCCAATATATGCGACCGTAGGGAGCAAATATATTGGTGAACGAAACTGCGTAAGGCCCTAACCCTATTCGTAAGGCCCTAACCCCAATTTATATTATTAAAAGCAGAAGAACCTCTATCTGCTTGACATAAAAACTATTAATGGAGGAAACAAAATGACAAAAAACACAAATAAATTTGATTTTGAAAACATGAATCATGAAGAAAAAATAAGAAATGCAGCAAAGAATCTTAATGGAACTATTAAAAAAACAGATTTGATATATAGCGATTTTTTCAGTAAAGAATATGGTAACAATGTTTATATTAAACCCGAAAACTTACAAGTTACAGGATCATTTAAAGTAAGAGGTGCTTATAATAAAATTGCAAATTTAACTGAAGAAGAAAAAACAAGAGGTGTTGTAACTTCCTCTGCTGGAAACCATGCTCAAGGAGTTGCACTTTCAGCACAAAAATCAGGTATAAAATCTGTTATAGTTATGCCGATTGTTACTCCTCTTATTAAAGTCGAAGGTACACGTTCATATGGTTCTGAAGTTGTTATACATGGAAATGTTTATGACGAATCATACAAAGAAGCCCTAAGATTATCAAAAGAAAAAGGATATACCTTCGTGCATGCCTTTGATGATTATGATGTAATCTGTGGACAAGGAACTGTTGGACTTGAGATAATCGAACAACTTCCAGATATAGATGAGATATTGGTTCCGGTTGGTGGTGGTGGATTAATAAGTGGAATTGCACTTATTGCTAAAAGTCTTAAACCATCCATTCGAGTAACAGGAGTGGAACCTTCTGGAGCACTAACTATGAAAACATCTCTTCACAAAGGGCATATTGTAGAATTAGATTGCTGCAAAACAACTGCAGAAGGTGTGGCTGTAAAAAGACCCGGTGATTTAACATACAACATAGTTAATAAATATGTAGATGGAATAATTGAAGTTACAGAAGAAGATATGACAGAAGCTTTATTAATGCTTGTAGAAAAACATAAGCTAATATCAGAAACTTCAGGAATATTACCTTTAGCTGCATTAAAAAAATTAAATATAAAAAACAAAAATGTTGCATGTATAGTCAGTGGAGGCAACATTGATGTTCTTACAATTTCCTCATTAATAAACAAAGGACTCGTATCAAGAGGCAGAATTTTTTGTTTCTCTGTAGACTTGCCTGATACCCCCGGTCAGTTAATGAAAATATCCCAAATATTGGCTGAAGCCAGTGCAAATGTTATAAAGCTTGAACATAATCAGTTCAAAGCAATGGATAGATATATGAACGTTCAGCTTGAAGTAACAGTTGAAACTAATGGTGAAAAGCATATAAATCAAATATTAGATCTTTTAAAAAAAGACAACTTCCACATAAAAAGAATATATTAAGCAATATAAGAACTATGGTAGAATAATATATTAATATATTATTCTACCATAGTTAGTTATCTATAGTTGCCCTATTGTTCTAATAGCATTTATTACACTTGGAACTATTTGTTTTTTCCTTGAAACACATTTATCTACATATATACCTTCATAAACATCCTCTTTTTTAAATATCGCACTTATCAACTTTTCTTTAGTTGAAGTGTAAAATATATATGAACCTTCATTTACAATATCTGTCACTGCCATTATAAATACATAATAATCTTTGTCCCTTGTTATTTTATCTATTAATTCTATATAATCACTCTTTTTATTCATTATTTCATTTATATCCATTGTAAATACTTGTGAGATTCCAACGCTTTTATATTCCAAATTAAATTTTTTGAAATCTTGATAAATAATTTGTTCTATTGTTTTTGATTTCAAAGATGTTCCAACTTTAAACATTTCCATAGAATACTCATGTAAATCTATTCCCAATATGTTTACAAGTTCTTCAACTGCATTTCTGTCTTTATCCGTTGATGTAGGTGATTTCAAAAGCATGGTATCAGAAATTATTCCTGACAGCATAAGACCTGCCATATTTTTATCTATTTCAATATTATTTTCTTTATACATATTATAAATAATTGTATTTGTACTTCCTAATGGAATATTCCTAAAACTAATGGGTATGGCAGTTTTTATATCACCTATTTTGTGATGGTCTATTACTTCTAAAATCTCAGCTTCTTCAATTCCATTAGCGCTTTGACCCAGTTCATTGTGATCCACTAATATCACTTTTTTCTTTGAAGGATTAATAAGATGACCCCTGCTCAGCAGACCTAAATACTTTTTATTATCAGATATAATAGGGAACTTAGAATGCTTAGAATTTTCTATATCTTCCTTACAATCATCAAGATAGTCATCTTCTTTAAAGCACATTAAGTTCTCTGATTTCATAGTGTAATTTACAAATTTTGATAATCCTATATTTCTTGCAGTATAATAAGTATTATATGGTGTCCTAATAATATTAACGCTATTTTGCAAAGCCATTTGAATTAAATCCTGCGGTACATCTAAGTCTCCTGTTACTATTATTAGTTTTACACCTATTTCCACAGCATATTTAATTATATCATATCTATCGCCTACAATAACAATGGAATTTTGGTTTAATACATCAGCCCTTCTTAGAGTCTTTTCTTCAAATGCTGCTACTGTAATTATTCCATCTATCAATTCATCACATCTTATGATTTCCCTGCCTAAAAGTGTTTCAATTATATTATCATAAGATGTATTTAAAAGTTTTTGATCTGTATTAATCAAGCTCATAGCAATATCTTTCATTGTAATAATACCTACAAGATTATTTTCATCATCTACAATAGGTAATGTCCTCAACTTATTTTCATTCATAAAAAAATAAGCAAAATGAATAGATTGTTCAGCTTTAAAAGGTTTGACCTTATCATAATTTAAATCTTTTATTTGAACTTTAACATTATCTAATTCATTAGGAGCCTCTACATTAAAATATTTGAGTACAAAATCTGTTTCCTTATTTATTTTACCTAATGTATAAGGTTTTGATATTTCATTTAATTTGTTTTTTAAATTTGCAAGTGCTATTGCTGAACATACGCTGTCTGTATCAGGCGTTTTATGTCCAAAAATTAAATTGTGTTTCATAATTATATTTTCCTTTAATATATTTCTTATTTTGTTAATTTATTTTATCTAGTTTCCCATCTTAAATCCTTGCCATAAAATTTATGAGCAATATAATTATTAAATACTCTAGACATTATTCTGTCAGAATATGTCTCCGCCAATTGTTCCAGGGATAAATTCGTAGATATTATTGTTTTCTTATCCGAAATCAGCCTTTCATTAATAATATTAAAAAGTTCTGCGTTAGTAAATGAATTATTGAATTCTGTACCTAAATCATCAATAATAAGAAGCTCACTTTCAAACATTAAATTATAGTTGATTCTATTTTCCTCTGTTTCATTTGGCCTGTTAAATTTATGGTTTTCTAAAATTTCAAATAAGTTAAATGCTGTTTGGTATAAAACTGTCTTTTCCATATCTATAAGAGCCTTAGCTATACAATTGCACATGAAAGTTTTTCCCAGACCGGTTCCGCCATAAAAGAGTAAATTCATGTTTATTCTATCAAAATTATTACAAAAATCCTCACAAGTTTCCAATATATTGTACATATTTTGTTTAGGTGTATATATTTCATTATTATATGGTTCATTACTAAATACATTTATATCAAAAGTATCAAAATTTTCTTTATTTAACATATGAACTATATTGGACATTTTATATAAATAATTAATAATTTGTTTATTAAAACACTTACATCTCTTTCCCTCAGTTGTATATCCTGTATCATTGCATTTTTTACATTCATAATCACATTCTAAAAAATTTTCAGGTATATTATACCTTTTTAGCATTTCTTTTTTTTCTCTTTTAAGGCACTCTATGTTTTCACGCACTTTTAATACTTCATCATTTAAATTTTCAGTATTCGACAACATTAGTTTTGATAATTTTATACTTAAAAGCTTTATTTGTTTATCTGTATTTTCTAAATTAGGTACTCTTTCATATAATTCTTCTTGTCTAATTTCAGCATCTCGTGCAGCCTTAAGCCTTTTTTTATTATAATCAGTCATAATACTTTCAATTATTTGCTTTTTCAACTTTTACACCCTCTTCTTCACCAGACGTTGAAAGTCCAAATTTATCTAATTTTTTATTAAGTCTTTTTCTGACTATTTGTTCTAGTTCTTGCTCCGAGTAATTTTTGATTTTTTGTTCAAAATTATGGAATTTATTAGTTTTAACTACTGGTTTAGCTTTTTTATTTACATCATCTTTCGATTCCTTTTTATCATTTTTTAAATCTTCTATAGTTTTATAACCCTTTTTATGCCATTTACTTAATATGCTATCAAAGTAATTTATGTTAGGATTAGATATTTTAGTTGAATTTTCAAGACACTTTAAAATCATTTCCATGGAAAAATTCATTTCATCAATCCACTTATCTATTGTTTTAATTTCAGCTTCTGTTAATATGCGATTGTTAAACCCTAAGGATTTACTTATTCTAGAATAAATGGAAAACCTATCATTTCGCTTCTCCAAATATGTAACCATAGACTCAATATCACAAACACCTTCATCGTGCCAAGAAGAAACAACCGATTCAATATAGCTAAACTTCTTTACTTTTTTGTTATTAATGCAATAACTAAAAGCTTGTGTCATGATTTCAGGTTTCATTTTATAACTGTTCATCCATGATATAATTTTCTGTTTTTCATTAATCTTAAGAGGTCTTCCAAACATCTCCTCAATTTCTTCCATCATTTTTTTATTATCAATATTCCTATTAGAGATTATTAACTCATCGTTATCAATATAGTCGTCCTTTTCTACAGGAGTATTTGATATGTACTTATATACATTATCTATATACAGTTGCTTAAGATTAACAAACTCAACCCTATAATCATAATCACCCTCTATGTCACGTCTAACGACAATTCCTTCATTTTCCCAGTAAGTCCAAGCATTTAACACATCTGACAATGGAATTTTGAGGTTTTTTGCAATTGTTTCATTATTAAAATTGCCTTGCTTATCTTTTGCATATTTGTATCCTAAGAGGTAGACTTTTACATAAGTTCCATCTGCTACGGGCATGTAATCATTTATAAATATATTTTCAATAGGGGTATCTCCTAAATCAATTTTCTGTTCCTGTAAAATAAAATTCATATTTTACTCCTTTTTGTAAATAATATGTTGTAATATGTTTGTAATATATTTGTAATAAAGTTATTATGATTTTGTGAAAACATTATACTGTAATTTTGTTGACATAGTTTAGTAGTTATAATATAATGTTACAAGATGATTAAATTTTAACACCATAATATTAAACTAATATTTATTATAACATCATTTCTTCAAAATGAAAATTACATTTTTGTTTTATTGTATATAATAAATTGACAGACGAAAAACAAAATAAGGAAGTATGCTATGGAAAAATTAATTAGGTCCTTAATTGAAAAATTAAACAAGAAAAAAACTAATGAAATTTTTAAAACATTACCTGAAGAAAAAATTAGACAAGGTATAGCAACAATTAATTCTAAATTTAAAGTTCAAATAAGAGGGGCTATTTCACTTATGTGTGCAACCGCATTGATTTTATGTGGATCGTATTTTATAAGTTACTTAGAAACTCATGAAAATAATATATTTTCCACAGAAAGCTATTCCATATTAGTAGATGGCAATGAAATTTGCAAAGTAAGACAGCATGATATAATAGAACCCACCATTAAAAAAATAGAATCAGAAATAGAAGAAAGATTCAAACATGATATAGTTATTGAAAACAAATTTGAAGAAATACCTTCTAAAGCTAAAGATTCAGAAATTACATCACCCGAAGATTTATATGGCGTACTTAAATCAAAAATCAGTTACTCCCTTTTAGCTTATTCAATTAAAATTAATGGTGAAAGTGTAGGAATCGTTGAAACAGAACGAGATGCACAAAATGTAATCAATGGTGTTAAATCATATTTTACAGATGATATTGACCCTGAAAGTATAATAGAAATTAATACAGCTGAAGATGTTAAAATAGAGCAAATTAAAGTTTCAAATTCAGATCTTCAAAACCCAGAAGATGTTACAAACTACATAATTAAAGGAACTGACAAAGAAGAAAAGTATACAGTAGAAGAAGGCGACACTTATTGGACCATAGCAGAGTACTTTAATATGTCACTTGATGATTTAATTTCAGCTAACCCTTCATCTGATCCAAATCTAATACAAATTGGAGATGAATTAAATTTAATAGTTCCAGATCCTTTTGTAAATGTTCAAGTTAAAAGAAAAGTAAAAAAAGAAGAAAAAATTAAGTATGATACAAAGTATGAATATGTATCATATATGTACAATGATGAAGAAACAGTTGAAACATCAGGAAAATATGGTCTATCTGAAATAGAAGCCATAGTTACCGAACAAAATGGTATACAAATAGCTAAAGAAATTGTTTCAGAAAAAGTTATAGAAAAACCAAAAACTGAAGTTATTATTACAGGTACTCAAGATCCACCACCAAAAAAAGGTACGGGATATTTTATTAACCCATTGCCTGGATCATCAATTTCATCTCGCTTTGGTTCAAGAAGCGGAGGATTTCATTTAGGTCAAGACATGGCAAAAGCTTATGGATCTTCAATAAAAGCTGCAGATGGCGGAACTGTAGTATTTGCAGGTTATTCAGGTAGTTATGGTAAAATGGTAGAAATAGACCATGGAGGCGGATTCACAACAAGGTATGCACATTGCAGTACGCTATATGTAACTACAGGTGAAAAAGTTTATCAAGGTAAAATAATAGGTTTAGTTGGAATGACTGGTGTTACATCTGGTCCACACCTACATTTTGAAGTAAGAAAGTATGGTAATGTAGTCAATCCTGCAAGTTACATTGGGGTACAATATAGATAAAATATAAAAAGTATAAATAATATATAAATCATGGATTAATCTCCGTGATTTTTTTTTATCTATAATATTTAAATTTAGTTCTACACTGTTTGTACCCCAAATTATGCTAGTTTAAACATAATTTTAACTAAAATTTAACTTGCATTTTAATTAAAATTATACTATCATGTAATAGTGTTATAAAAAAATAAAG
>SWCH01001317.1_pt1 | contig 18984 bp, 18 predicted proteins | sample 4690051 | NCBI WGS metagenome assembly SWCH01 (sample SAMN10267282, study PRJNA491770) | bioreactor metagenome | isolation source: DHS bioreactor inoculated with | place: Japan: off Shimokita Peninsula | reverse complement strand
GGTTTACCCTACAAATTTATTTTGTATATATTATACCATGATTATAAACCATCTGCAATAGATTCTGATTTTATGAATTACAAAACAATTCAAATACAACACTTTATTTATCAATTATTCATTATATACTTGAATTTAATAATAAAATGTATTATATTTATATAGACAAGAAAATCGGAGGTTTTATTTATGTATTTATTAACTTATATTTATCAAAATTCAGAAAACATTGGTTTTATGATTAAAGAAAACAATAGTGTAATTCCAGCGAATACTGTTTTTTCTAAAATAAATTCACTTGTTCCTAAAAATATGATAGGTTTAATAGAAATTATATCCAGCTTGAATGAAGATGAGGTCAATGAATTAAAATCATCAATAAATTCATGTATACATGAATCTATTGACATGTGTGATATTAAAATTTTAGCTCCAATCCCATACCCCAAAAGAAATGTAATATGCTTGGGAAAAAATTACTTAGATCATATTAAAGAAGTAAATAGCCTGAAGAATGTATCATCGGACATTCCTGACAATCCAATATATTTCAGCAAAATAGCTTACCCGGCTATAGGTCAAAATGACTTTATTGACTCTCATGCTGAAATTGTAAAAGAACTCGACTATGAAGCTGAATTAGCCGTAGTCATAGGTAAGAAATGTAAAAATGTATCTAAGGAAAATGTTGAAGATTATATATTTGGATATACAATTGCCAATGATATATCCGCAAGAGATATACAAACCAAACATGTTCAATGGCATAAAGGAAAATCATATGATACATTTTGTCCAATGGGACCTTACATAGTTCACAAAAATAACATTTCCTTTCCACCTGATTTAGAAATTAAAAGCTATGTGAATAACGAACTTAGACAAAATTCTAATGTTAATCAATTAATCTTTGACATACCAACTATAATAAGCGACTTATCCTCCGGAATCACATTGTTTCCAGGTGACATAATTTTAACCGGAACCCCTGCAGGTGTGGGAGCAGGGTTTAAACCGCCTAGATATTTAAACCCTGGAGATAAGATAGAATGCTATATAGAGAATATTGGAACATTAGTAAATATTATTAAATAATTATATTTTATATTAAAATATATTATCCAATGACAAGCATTCATTTTCTTTAATAATTTTAAAGTATGCTTTCAATTGCTCAAGCTCTGCTTGAGCCATTGTTTCATTTGCATGTTTTATGTAAACCTGTAATTTTGCAAACGAAGTATCAATATCATTAATATCTTTTTGGTTTAAGAAATATATCCATGGAGTTTTTGATTCATTCCACTTTTTAATATATATATCTACATCTATTCTGGCATTATCCCAATCATTTGCATCCACAATATTTGACAATTCAATTAAATTTTCCGTAAAATAAGATGTAACTACTTCTATAGATGAGAAATGGAACCAAAGCCAAGTAAATACAAGCAATAAAATAACTATAAACGATATAATCACCATCCTCATTATATCACCTACCTTTTGTAAAAGACAAATTTATCGTCTTCATCTATGAAGCCATATATAATCTCATCTAATTTTAATTTATTTTTTTTTAATTCTTCATTTAGCTTTTTTTCTTCAATTTTAAACTTTTCTAGGTTTTTATACATAACTTTACTATCAAGAATAACTGATATAGGAATTCTTTTGCATTTGACCCCCGGTGCTTCCGTAGGTCCAATAATGCTCATTTCACCATTTGTTTCCATTATAAGATAATCAATATCTTCTACATTATAATATCCTTTTAACCTCATTTGACCCAAAACGTCATTTACATTAACTCTAAGTTTGTTCATCTCTTTTGTGTTAAATTTACCGTGATCAATAATTATTGATGGTCGACCACATATTATTTTTCTTGCGTTACTACTTTTAAGTGTAATATAGGATATTAAGCATTGAAGGAACATTATAGTTGTTATTGATGTAATTCCATATGATAAAGGTGCATCTAAATCCTCCATAGGCATAATAGCTAAATCTGCCAGCATCAATGAAACAACTAAATCAAACGGCTGCAAATCTCCAAGTTCGCCCTTACCCATTATTCTCATGGATATAAGTACTACTCCATATAAAATAATTGTTCTAAATAATACGATTATCATACACTACCTCAAATTTTATTTTTTCACATAATTAAATATAGTTTATCCCTCATGTCAAAAAATATCCTAATGGATTTGTAATCAGCTTAAAAATAAAAATTTACATAAAAAAACAAGCACACAAAGGCACTTGTTTTTTATATTATTATTGCAATTTATTATAGTTACACATTAAGTAATAACATAGCTAAACAGCCTTATTTATTACATTTTTTAATTTTGCAAAAATCATTCTGCCTGCAGCTGTTTGTAGTACACTTGTAACAGTAACGACAACCGAGTCACCTATGCACTTCTTACCGCCTTCAATGACAATCATGGTACCATCATCTAAATATGCTAAGCCTTGACCTGATTCCTTACCATCTTTAACTATCATTACATTCATTTCTTCTCCTGGAAGAACAACCGGCTTAACTGCATTTGCTAATTCATTGATATTCAAAACCTCAACACCTTGAAATTCTGCCACCTTATTTAAATTAAAATCATTTGTTAAAACCTTCCCTGAAAGTTCTTGAGCTAGCTTTAAAAGCTTAACATCAACCTCAATATTATCGCCATAATCTTTAGATTCTATTACAACATCTACTATTTTTTCTTTTTGAAGGATATTTAATATATCTAAACCTCGTCTTCCTCTGTTTCTTTTTAAACTGTCTGACGAATCTGCAATATGCCTTAATTCTTTAAGTACAAATTCCGGTATTACCAAGGAACCCTCTATAAAACCTGTTCTGCATATATCAGCTATTCTACCGTCTATTATTACACTAGTATCAAGAATCTTTGGAGACATATTGCTGCTGGCTTGATTTTTGTCAGGCTTAGTTTTGCTTAATGGAGATTTTTTCAAATTAATCGATGGCCAAATGACGTCATCTTTCTTCCTTGTAGCTATCTTAATTCCTAAATAACCAAAAAGCAAATAAGACAATATAGCTATCACAGGTCCTAAATATTTTATATTAGTAAATGGTTGGCTAATAAGAAAAGCTATAATAAAACCAACTATGAGACCTGCAGCCCCTAATATAATATCCCCTGTAGAAAACTTCAAAAGTTCTTTCTCAAATGCACTTACAATATTGAGACTTGCTTTTTTAACTTTAGGAGTTAAAAGAAAAAATATAATTCCAAAAATCAAGCCTAAAATAATTATAACAAAAATATTTTGCATATCGGTAAAATTAAACATATTCATCCGACTTACAATTACGCCTATAAAAGCACCTAAAGATACCCCTATAATTGTTAATATAGCTCTCGCTAATTTATCTATCATACACTCACCTCCTTTACAGTATAACCAGAAACTGTTATTTTATTTAATTTAACACATTTTTTTGATTTTGGCTATAAGAATTATTTAAATTATAAAATAAATTTATTAATTCAATCTTAATTAATCCTTTAAATGGCTAATTTAGTTTAATATAAATAAAAAACTATATTACATTTTCATTGATTATTTTATCCAAAAATTCCTCTACATTAACACCTTCCTCATTAATAGAAAGTGCTATTTCGCTTACAATCATTTGTCTCGCACTAATAAGCATCTTCTTTTCCCCGGTTGACAAACCTTTTTCTCTATCTCTAAATGTTAAATCCCTAACAACTTGAGCTACTGCATAAATATCACCGGTTTTCATTTTAAGAAGATTATCTCTGTATCTCTTATTCCAATTTGAATCATTCAACACTGCCCCTTCTTTTAAGATATCAATTACTTCTTCCACAGAATCTTGATCAATTATATTTCTTAAACCAATATTATTAACATTATCAACAGGTATCATTAATTTCATTTCTCCTATTGGCATTTTCAAAACATAATAGTTTTTAGTCTCTCCTAAAACTTCTTTTGATTCTACGGATTCAATTACACCCGCTCCATGCATTGGGTATACAACCTTATCTCCTAAATTATACATATAATTACCTCCTATATATTTATAGTATACACCAAGGACAACAAGATGTCAAACCCGTAATTATACACGTTCAATATATTTTTGTCAATATATTTTATATTGTTTTTTTGTTAAATTTTTATACTATTTAAATCTGCTTTTATGACATTATTTCTTCATATTCTAATATAACCCACTATTTTCTATAATAATTCAATTGCCTGTCCGCTTATTTAGCCATAATGGTGTATAAAATAGAAAAAAGATGTCGAAAACTTTTTGCCGACATCTTTTTTCTACTTTATTTTTTTAATTTTATTATATTTTTACATTCTTGTAATATATGATTTTCTGTTAACTTATATTTTTTAAGCAAATCATCTGGTTTTCCGGATTCTCCAAATACATCTAAAACTCCGACTCTTTTCAATGGAACCGGACATTTATCAGACAACACCTCTAAAACAGCACTTCCAAGTCCACCTATTATACTATGCTCTTCTGCAGTTACAATAGCACCGGTTTCTTTTGCAGCTTTAATTAAAATATCTTCATCTATTGGTTTTATAGTATGGATATTTATCACCCTAGCAGATACCCCAGCCTTTTCCAATTCTTCTGCTGCTCTTAAAGATTTTTGTACCATTAACCCTGTTGCTATGATTGTTACATCAGTACCTTTTCTTAATTCAACACCTTTGCCGATTTCAAATTCATAACTATCATCATATATATCTTCTACTGCTGCTCTACCTAGTCTAATATAAACCGGTCCTACAAATTCTGCTGCTTTTAAAACAGCCTTTTCTGCTTCGATGCAATCAGCAGGGTTTATTACAGTCATATTTGGGATGCTTCTCATTAAACTAATATCTTCAATTGCTTGATGAGATGCTCCATCTTCTCCAACTGTTAAACCTGCATGAGTTGCAGCTATTTTGACGTTTAATGAAGGGTATGCAACTGTATTTCTTATTATTTCAAATGCTCTTCCTGCTGCAAACATAGCAAATGTACTGGCAAATGCAACTTTGCCTGCAATAGCCATACCTGCTGCTGTACCTACCAGATTTTGTTCTGCAATTCCTACATTATAAAATCTTTCCGGACAAACCTTTTTAAACTCAACTGTTTTTGTGGAACCTGACAAATCTGCATCTAAAACCACTACATTTGGATTACTTGCAGCCAATTTTTTTAATGCTTCGCCATATGCTTCTCTAGTTGCTTTTTTAGCCATTATTTGTCACCTCCAACTTCTTTCAATGCAATATTAAGTTCATCTGCATTTGGTGCTTTTCCATGCCAACCTGCTTTATCTTCCATAAATGAAACACCTTTACCCTTTATTGTTTCTGCAATTATAATAACGGGCTTGCCCACTATAGTTTTTCTTTCTTCAAAAGCTTTTTCCAATGAATTAAAATCATGTCCATCAGCCTTAATAACATGCCATCCAAAAGCTTCCCACTTTTTATCTAATGGTTCTACTTTCATAACATCTTCATTTCTACCATCTATTTGTAATCCGTTGTGATCTAAGATTGCAGTTAAATTATCCAGTTTGTAATGACTTGACAACATAGCAGCTTCCCATATCATTCCCTCTTGTATCTCACCATCACCTAGAAGAACAAATACTCTGTTAGATTTTTTATCATATTTATTAGCAAGTGCAATTCCATTAGATATGGCCAACCCTTGACCTAAAGACCCTGTTGAAGCTTCAACTCCCGGAACTTTTTTCATATCAGGATGCCCTTGAAGTTTACTATCAATTTGACGTAATGTTCCTATTAAACTCTTGTCTAAAAATCCTTTTTCCATCAATACTGAATAAAGAACAGGTGCTGCATGCCCTTTAGATAATATAAATCTATCTCTGTTTTCATCTGTCGGACTTTCTATGTTCATTTCTTTAAAATAAAGATATGCAACTATTTCAACTGCTGACAAAGACCCTCCCGGGTGACCTGAGTTAGCAGAATGTATCATGTTTAAAATATTTTCTCTCATCTTATGCGTTATGAGAGTTAAATCTTCGTGGTTCATAATTCCTCCTTGTAAGGTTTTAATGAGGATGGTTCTCGTTATCCATCCTGTTGTTTTTTAGTAGGAGACCACAAGTTCTCCCCTGCATTTATTATTTTGGTACTGATTCCCAATCTTTTAGGAATTGTTCTATACCTTTATCAGTTAGCGGATGTTTTGTCATCTGCATAATAACTTTATATGGAACTGTAGCAATATGACAGCCGAGTCTTGCTGCTTGTGTAACATGCATAGGATGCCTTATGCTGGCTGCAATTATTTCTGTATCAATGTTGTAATTATTAAATATATCTACTATTTCTGAAATAAGTTCCATACCATCTGTACTGATATCATCCAGTCTGCCAATAAAAGGGCTGACATATGATGCGCCGGCTTTAGCTGCAAGAAGTGCCTGCCCTGCAGAAAATATAAGTGTTACATTGGTTTTAATATTTTCTTTATTTAAAATTTTTACAGCTTTAAGTCCTTCAACAGTCATGGGTATTTTTATAATTATATTTTTATGTAATTTAGAAAGCTCTACAGCTTCTTTCACCATTCCCTCTGAATCTAAACTTATTACCTCAGCACTAATTGGTCCATCAACAATTGTTGTAATCTCTCTCACAACATCCTGAAAAACTTTACCTTCTCTTGCTATTAATGATGGATTCGTTGTTACGCCGCAAATAACACCCATGTCATTTGCTTTTCTGATTTCATCAACATTAGCAGTATCAATAAATAACTTCATTATTATACCTCCTTTATTTTAATACAAATAAATTACTGACTTATTTTTTAACAACATCTTTTCCACCAAATAAAACTTTGACCATAAATATTGGCAATACAATTTGTCTGCTTATTCTTTTTGGTTCTTTAGCCAATCTGTATAGCCATTCAAGACCCAATTTCACATAGAATTCAGGAGCCCTTTTAACATTGCCGGCTAAAACATCGATTGTTCCGCCATTTCCAATTATAATTTTTGCATTGACTTTATTTTTATTATATTGTATCCATTGTTCCTGCTTCTTTGCACCAAATCCTACAAACAATATGTCCGGTTTCTCGGCATTTATTTCCTCTATGACAGCAAACTCTTCTTCATGCCCATTATGACCGAGATGAGCTCCTTTAAAATATCCATGATGACTGCCGACTATTTTTATATTAGGATATTTTTTATGTACGTTTGTTAACGCTGCTTCTGCTACACCGGGCTTACCTCCCACAGCATAAAGCTTTAAGCCTTTTTCGTCTGCAATTTTGAGTAAATTCATAGATAAATCAAACCCGGCTACTTTTTCTTTTAAAGGAGCATTTTTAATTTTAGATGCGTATACAAGACCAATTCCATCAGGAATATTAATGTCAGATTGATTCATATAATTTAAAAATTCATCATCACTTTGACACATCATAATTATTTCTGTATTAGGCGTATAAATTATATACTTTTCCTCTTTTTCTATCTTTTTTTCAACTATATCCACAACTTCTTCCATTGTTACATTATCAATTCTTACACCCATTATACTTATACTGTCCATAGCCAACTCCAATTAAATTTCTTTTAACATCCTATAGTTTACACTAATTGTATCCCGCAATATCTCAACATTACCAGCCAATTTTTTTCTTTCGTCATCTTCATTTTCAAGCATATTAATTATTTCACGATAAAGCAATTCTGTATCTATATTTTCAATACAGCATGCAACATCCATATTGACGCTTTCTGCAAAATGGTCGACCTTATGATCATATGATACTGCAACAAACGGCACTCCCGCTGAAGCAGCAAATATTAAAGAATGGAGCCTCACTCCTACTAATAAATTCATGCCCTTTATAATATCATATGCTTCATTAGTTGATAATCTCTCTTTATAATAAACAGCATCATCACCAATAATTTCATCAATTTCATTAATAAGTTGCAAATCTTCATTGTAATAAAATGGTATAAAATGACATTCGATGTTATTTTTTATAAGCTTTTCAGCAATGTGGCTTATTTTGCAACTTACGTCTGAACATTTCCAATTTCGCAAAGAAAAACAAACCTTTTTTTTCTCATGAATCACTTTCTCAAGTTTTTCTTCCGCTCTAAAATTTATTACAGGGTCTGCTGATAAAGAAATAAGATTTTCATTTACTCCTATATTTTCTAAAAAATCTTTGGATTGTTTATCTCTAACGGTTATGTAATCAACTTTATTTAAAGTATTGGCTGTAATTTTTCTGCTATTTTCATTTAATATAGGACCTATTCCCTGACTTAGCATTATTACTTTATTTTTCATAATCTTAGCAAGTCTTATAAGAAGCAGATAATAATAAATGCTTCTGTTACTGGTTACATCCTGCAAAAGGCTGCCACCTCCAAATACTAATGCATCAGAGGTTCTTAATTTATTAATTATAGATACTACATTATTTCTATCTATTGTATTTATATTATACTTCTTCGAGGTTTCTTCCTTATTACCTGAAAGCACTGTAATATTATCCTTATCAGTTATTTCTAAGAGCTGTTTTAATACCATTTCAAGTATTGCTTCATCCCCTAAATTACCAAAGCCATAATACCCTGCTAATAAAATATTTTTCAATTCAATCGCTCCTGTATTTTCTTATGTAACAAATAAATATAATTCATTAACAATATTACGATACATCCTATAACAATTCCAAAACCTAAACCAATAAATGTTCTTGCCGCAGACAAATATATAGGTGTTCTAATATGGGAAAACGTATTTATAACTGAAGATGTTCCTATTGCTGCAGCTAACATAAAAATTCCTGTAAAGAAATCAGACTTTTTATTTGCTGAAAATACCGCTGCAAAAATAGCCGGAAAAGCAATTAAAAATTCTTTTGTTCTTGGTCTTGCATATAACATATTTTCCATGAAATTCCTAAAAATCATTTCTATATTAGAAGGTTGAAGGTTAGTTTCATGTCCTGTTCTTGATATATAAATGTAACCCACTACACCTATTAAACCGGCAATAATAGCATAATAAATTTTTATATCTTTATTTAACAATGTTTTTACTATGTTTATACTGCTTTTAAAGGCGTTTTCATTATTTTTATTCAGGAAGTATATTAAATAAATAACAAGAAATATACCAAATGGAGCAATTTGAGATATTTTTACACCTCTGAATATATCCATTTCAAGCATATATTTAACATCAACTAATATAGAATCAACAAAAACAGCTCCTATTAAAGATATTACAACACTTATAGTTAAAATTACTGCTGATTTAATCATAAGCTGCATGTTTGAATAGTTTTTTGATGAATCAAAAATATCTTTAATTTTATTCATAAAATAATATATTGCTATTCCTGAAAAAGCAACAGCAGCAACTAATGAAAAACCTTTCTCAGCAACATTTCTCATTATCATAGGAACTAATGCTCCCGGAATTGCAAATAAATATAGGAAGTTAACATATTTATTTTTAATATTAAACATTTTAATAAATAGGAAAACAGCCGCTAATGTTATGCCAAAAGCTAACATTGCAAGTCTTTTAGCTCCTATATGGAATTCATTAATCGCTTCTGCACGACCAAGCTTAATGTTATGCTCTGCCAGTCTTTTGTTAAGGCTGGTGAATGTTCTTTCATACTCATCGGAATATGTTAAATATTTAGAACTTCCTTCTTCTTCAAAGAAAGGTTTAAAATATATTGCTCTGATATTCCTTTCTGTTATAGCCCTAAACATTGTATTTTCAATTTCTTCTGCACCTGCATAATTATAATACTTGTTTCTGGCTCTTATGTAATCCCACATTGTAAAAGCTCTCACTGCATTGTAATTTGATTTTTCAATAAGTTTATTTAATCCATCTTGTTCTAAGTTTTCTCTTTGATTAGAACTCTCAATTAAAACCGGTGCAATATTATTCTCATTAATGTAACTAAGTAGTTTACCCTCATTTCCCGGATATCCTAAAACTTCTTTGCCATACAAAATGTATAATCTTGGTACTAAACCATATTTTTCATTTGCTGCTTTATAAACATCCGCTAATTTTTCATTATCGGCGTTATAGTTTATAGGTCTTAAAATTACATCTAACCCGGCATTCTTAACTGCATTTATTTTTCCTTCATCATATCCTATACCAATATTGAACAGTCTTGAATCAACAACTTTTTTGTTTTCGTATACGCCTTTGCCTCCTAAATCAATTACACGCTCTGTACTTCCATAGTATATATCATTTATATTGCCATTTAAAACTATGTAATATTCATCTTCATTGTTATATGTTTTATAAAATTGTTCTGAGTACCTTTCACTTAAACCGGAAACGATATAGTCATACAGATTTTTATCTTTTGTTGTAACTATTGCGTCATTTGAATCTATATTACCGCTTCTTATTTGTGAACCAATTTCATCACTATAATTATCTTCCCAATTATAGTTTTTTATTAACTCAGATACCATCTCAGCCCTTAAAGGATAACCGCTTTTTATTAGTAAATTTATAGTTTCTTCTTGAATTGCAACTGACTGTGCACCATAATCCTTAAATTTGTCCATCCACCAGTTTATATCTTTCTCAGAGCTGTCCGTAAACTTTACCATTTCTTCATAATCAAGAATAATTTCAGCCGTATTGTATTGCTTTTCGATATTGATACGTTGATAAATTGTAATTAATCCTACAGAAAGTGATAAGCATATTAATAATAGCACTATTTTATCAATTTTATTAACTTTCATTTTGTCTCCTTTTTTCTTCTGTAACTTTATTTATTAATATTAAATGTGGTTTTTACAACTATAATAAACAATATCACATTAATTATATAAAATCAATAATTTATAATTTGGATTTTACCTTTTTATGCACATTAAACAAAATATATAACATTTTGATATATCTTTTCCATTAGATATTATGCTTGTATTTATTTTCATATTGCATTGTCCATTTTTAAATGTTATATTATTTCTTGGAATATGCACTAATTTTGATGGAGGATAATAATGATTTTTTCGAGTTTGGTCTTTTTATATGTTTTTTTGCCTATAAATATTTTTTTCTATTTTATCAGTAAAAATAACACATATAGAAATATAATATTATTGAGTTTTTCCCTTTTTTTCTATGCATGGGGGGAGCCGCTTTTTATTTCAGTTTTGCTTTTCAGCGGAGTAGTAAATTATTTTTTTGCACTATTAGTTGATAAATACAGAGGGAGTTATAAAAGTAAGCTTTCACTATTTTTGGCTGTTTCAATTGACCTTAGTTTAATTGGATACTTTAAATATTACAACTTTTTTGTGGACAACATAAATTTAGTTTTAAACACAGGCATTGGATTCAGTAAATTTGGACTGCCTATTGGTATATCCTTTTATACATTTCAAATAATTTCATACGTTGTAGATGTATACAGACAAGATGTTCCTGCACAAAAAAGATTCTATAAACTGCTTTTGTACATGTCTTTATATCACCAACTTATAGCAGGACCAATAGTTCGATATAGAGATATCGAAAATGAAATTGACAACAGAGTTATTACTCCGTCAAATATGAGTTATGGTATAAACAGATTTATTATAGGTTTGGGGAAAAAAGTTCTGATTGCAAATACAGCAGGTCAGACCGCAACCATCTTCCTTGGGAGCAATTTCAGCGAGCTTTCTGTTTTAGGGGCATGGCTGGGTATTATACTTTATACTCTTCAAATTTATTTTGATTTTTCAGGTTATTCTGACATGGCAATAGGACTTGGAAGAATATTTGGATTTACTTATAAAGAAAACTTTAATTATCCTTATATAGCCAGAAATGTTAAAGACTTTTGGAGGAGATGGCATATTTCTTTAAGCAGCTTTTTTAGAGATTATGTATATATTCCACTGGGTGGAAACAGACGTCATTCCATTAGAAATTTATTAGTAGTATGGATGCTGACAGGGTTTTGGCATGGAGCAAGTTGGAACTTTATTTTCTGGGGATTGTATTATGGTATATTTTTATTACTGGAAAGAACTGTACTTTCTAAAATAATTGACAAGCTTCCATCTGTTATTTCTCATATTTATTTGTTGATTGTCGTTACAGTTGGCTGGGTATTTTTCTACTTCTTAGATTTATCTCAAGCGCTTAAATTTATTTCAATTTTATTTGGATTCAGTAAAAATGCATTATACGATATAAAATTTGAAGTTGAATTTTTTAATAATGTAGTATTTTTAATTATTGCTTTCTTGTGTTCAACACCTGTTTTCAAAATAGCAGGGAATAAATTTATTGAAATTTTTAAAATAAAAGGACGCGGTATTTATTTGTTCCATACAATTTTTAATGCTGCTATTTTAATTATAGCTACAATAATGCTAATAGGTCAAACCTATAATCCATTTTTGTATTTTAGGTTTTAAAGGAGGTCATTTATGAGCACCCATAAACAATATGTTTTTTATATTAATATAGGTATTTTTATGATTTTAATTTTCACTATTTCAATTTTTAATATGCTGTCACCAAAGGATAAAACCATATCAGAAGTTGAAAACAGAACTCTGGCAAAAAAACCTGTCTTAACAATTGAATCAATTTTATCAGGAGAATATACTAGGGATTTTGAAAATTACTTTGCTGATAACTTTGCTGTCAGGGATAATTTAGTTGTTCTCAGCAAGGATATAGCTGCTTTAAAAGGTATAAAAAGGGCTGAAGAAGTTGCCTTGGTCGATTTTGACGGTCAAAATGTCGGCGGAGACAGCGGCGAGGATAAAGACGATAATGTTGAAGCAAGTACTAAGGGAAATTTATTAATACTAAACGATACAGTTATGGAATTGTATAAATTTAATGAAGCAAAAAGTAAATCCTATGCAAACATGATAAATACTGTTCAGAGTAAATTAAGTGATGATGTCAAAGTATATTCACTGCTTGCTCCGGTTCAAGTAGAATTTTTAACTAACAAAAAATATAAGGATTTATCTGATTCACAATATGACGGCATAAACTTCGTCAACAGTAATCTATCTGAAAAAATAATACCTGTAGATGCTTATACTCCTATTAAGGAGCATATAAATGAATATGTGTATTACAGAACGGATCATCATTGGACTGCACTAGGCGCATATTATGCCTATACCGGATTTGCCGAAGCAGCAGGTATTGATCCATTGCCTCTTGATAAGTTTACAAAAGGAGAAGCACCTGGTTTTCTTGGACATTTGTCAACAGTGAACCCGTCAGAAACTGTAAACAACAACCCTGATAATGTAATATTCTATAATTCTCCGGCTAAAAGTGATATGGACGTATACTTTTATGATAAAGAAACCGGGGAGAAAAAATCATATAAGGGTTCTGTAATAAGCAAGTCATATATAGACGGCGACCAAAAATACGGTGTGTTTCTCGGCGGAGATTTTGCTTTAGGAGTAATAAAAACTAATTCAAATACAAATAAAAAAATAATGGTTATAAAAGATTCCTATGCAAATGCATTTATTCCATTTTTACTGACAGATTACAGTGAAATTTATGTTGTTGACCCAAGGCATTATAAAGAAAATATAATTAATTTAGTCAACGAAAACAGCATTGATGAAGTTATGTTTTTAAACTATATTTTAACTACTAACTTTGATAGTTATGTAAACAGTGTTTTAAATCTTATAAAATAAATTTAGTAAATAACACTAATATTAAAAAGAATCTGTTGAAGGACTACTTCGACAGATTTTTTTTAATTGGAAATTATGTATTCGTTGCCTCAATCCTTAATCTCAAGCAAAAGAGCCGCCATGCTACACAAAAATACAAAGCCAAAGAATATAATGATTCAATTGCAATACTGTTTTTACGCAGCCTGTATTCCATTAATTGTACGGATAATAGTTCATTATATACATTGCAATGCTATTGTTAATAATATGTGCGAGCATACAACTGAATACCGAACCTGTCTTTATATATAATCCTCCAAATACTATCCCCATAATTAAAGCATTCAATATTTGTACAATATTCCAGTGAAATACTGCAAATATTACAGATGATGCTAATAATGCAACTGTTATTCCGTACTTATTTTGCAATCCTTTTAACATATATCCTCTAAACAATAATTCCTCTCCAATAGGTCCCAGAATGCAGGCATAAATCAAAAAAGGCAACGGCATTAAAAACTGAAATCTAACTATAAGTGAATCATAACTTGATTTAAACATACTTTGCAAGATTGTAAGGCTCATGTTATAATTGACAAAATAAACTAAAATTGCACAGGCAATAGCCATGGCAATATTTTTTATCGTAATATTTTTAAATATTTCAAAAGAAAAGGACGACAGAATTTTTAACACATAGAAGAACAGGGCAGTAAATATAATGTAAACCATAAGATATCCCCAATGAATTATATTATCTGCGGGCGCACTTCCAACTTCGCTTCCGACAAGTGTACAAATGGAGAAATACATAGTGCAACTTAAAATAGCACTTAAAATACCAATTTGATTATTTTCTTTGGAAACTGTAATCTCGCTTTGAGAATTTTCTCCTTTTACATCTTCGGACACAGAGTTCATACTCATATCAGATTTACCAGATTTACTCATTTTCTTTTCTCCTATTATTTATAGAAAGCTTACAAATACGCTAAAATTAAAAGTGTGGTCATTTATTTCATATATACGTTGATCTCAAGCCAATGACAGTTAACAATTTAATCAAAAAACGGAAAGTTATACGGATAATAGTTCATTATATACACTGCCATGCAGTTGTAAATAATATGAGCAAGCATACAACTGAATACAGAACCTCTCTTTATATATAATAATCCAAATACTATTCCCATAATAAAAGCATTTGTTGCAGATACTATATTCACATGAGAAATGGCAAATAATACAGTGGATATTAATAGTGCTGCTACTGTTCCATGCTTATTCCACAAGCCCTTTAATATGTACCCCCTGAACAATAACTCCTCTCCTATAGGTGCAAGGAAACACACAATAAAGAAAGAATGAACTGTCAAAAAATATCGATGGCTGTCTACAAGGATATTATAGAGTGATTCAAATATATTCTTTAAAACTAATAGATTTACAGCATAATTGACAGAGAATACCAAAATTGAACAGAAAAAAGCAATTACAATATTTTTCAGCATAATATTTTCAAATATTTCAAATGAAAAATGCGACAGATTTTTTAATGCATAAAAGAACAACATAGCAAATACAACATAAAACATAATGGTTATCCAATTTAATATATCTCCCGCAGGTTCATCTATAACTGATCCCACAAGTGCATAGATAGAAATATAAATAGCATTGCTGAATATGGCATTTAATATACTGATTTGATTATTATTTTCAGGAATCGGAATCCCACTTTGAGGGTTGTCTCCTATTGCATCTTCGGACACAGAGTTTACACCTGTATCCGATTTATCATATTTGCCCATTTTTTCCCCCTGTTATTTTCTCACTATATATAATATCCTTGAATTTTATCCTGTAGTCGACCTTAGATTCGCATATAGCTATTTCGCCCATATCATTGTTCTGTAAATCAGTTCTCATCATTAAAGAATTATAAGCAGTATTTATAGCATTGAGTAGATTATCATTGTAATAGGATTTAAGTATGTAGGCGGTGGAGTTAGTTTCTATGTAGCTTACAAATTCCCTTGTATAATTTTCATAAGAAAGGATTTTGTACTCAAAGTTTATATTTTCTTTTATCAACTTTCTAATATTATAAGTAAAGCTATCATTATCATCACAAATTATAATATTTATCATTTTAATCCCCCGAATATTCATAATACCACACTTAAATAATACCATGTTCTACAAATCATTGCAATCGATTCCCATTAAAATCAGCTATGAAAGCTAAATAAAATATTTTGTACCTTTTCTAATAAAAAAAATCTGTTGAAGGACTACTTCGACAGATTCTTTTTATATAGTTTATTAATTAGTTCTTTGTGCGGTGATGGAATAACTGATATATCTATAATTTCTTTTGTATCTTTGAATTCATTTATACATGCTTGTGCTGCTGATTTAACAGCTGACAGTTCCCCTGTAAGTACAAGAACTCCCTTGCCTCCTAAGCCTATTTTGATTCTTATATCTATTAATTCTACATTAGATACCTTGACTGCAATGTCTGCAGCCTTAATAGATGCAAGTGCTGATTTAGTTTCAATTGATACTAGTGATTTAATTTCTTTTAGTTTATTTGTTGATGATAATGCTCCGATAACTCTTTCGTCTAAATTGGTTATTATATGACTTTTTAGCAGAAATGTATCTGCTATTCTAATACCGGTTGCTACGGCATTTTTTACAGAACCGACATTTCCGGATACAAGTATGGCATATTTCCCGGGACATATACTTGATGACATAACTATTTTAACATCAGCAGATTTCAACATTTCATCAGTAGTTTTTATTCCTCTTGATATACTTCTCAATTCTATTAACCCTAACGAATTTATCACCATATCACTCCTGTTATTTATTTTCAATTTCAGTTTAAATAATTTACATTAATTTGCTTATTATTTTTATTACTTCTTCTTTTGTAGGTATTCTTGGATTAGTTTGTGTGCAGGTATCTGACAAAGCTTTTTCTGCTAATTGATCTTTTAATTTTTCAACCATTTTACAATCTACTCCATGTTGTTCTAAGGTTGCAGGCATTTTCATTATTTTTTGCATTTGTTTAATTTCATATATAAGATTTTTTACACCAATTCTTATATTTGGTGCAGGCAGCTCTAAAAGTTTTGCTATGTTGTAATATTTTTTAGCAGCTTCGTTGTATCTAACCACATGAGTTCCGTCTAAATCAGCATTATATTCTATAATTTGAGGAAGAAGCATTGCATTAGCTCTTCCATGTGATATGCGGAAACTCCCTCCTAAAGCATGTGCAATTCCATGATTAAGTCCTAAGGACGCATAATTAAATGCTATACCTGCAATGCATGAAGCATTGTGCATCTTTTCTCTTGCTTCCAAATCATTACCGTCTTTGTATGCTCTGATTAGATATTTAAAAGCAAGGCTTAAGGATTTTTCTGCAAATGCATCTGAACAATCTGACGCATTTATGGACACATATGCTTCAAGTGCGTGCGTAATCACATCCATGCCCGTATCTGCTGTAACATTTGGCGGTGCAGTCATTACAAGCTCCGGATCAAGTATTGCTATATCAGGTAAAAGGTCATCTGAAACCAGGGGATACTTTATTCCGTTTTTCTTATCAGTAATAACTGAAAACATCGTCACCTCTGAGCCTGTACCGCTTGTAGTCGGAATGGCTATGAGAACAGTATCATTTTGCATATTAGCTTTTTTAGAAATTTCTCTGATTGCTTTAGCAGCATCTATAGGAGAACCGCCTCCAAGTGCAATCATTACTTCGGGTTTGAACTCAATTAATTTTTCTATGCCTTTAGTTACGATTTCTAAAGTTGGATCCGGCGTTATATCACTGAAAATAAAAACATTGCAATCATCAAGTTTATTTTTGATTTTGTCTACTGCTCCTGATTGCAGCATAAATGCATCAGTTACTATCATAACCCTTTTGTTGTTTATCTCTCTTAATTTATTTAATGAATTTTGACCAAAAAATATATCTGTTTTAATCTTAAAATTATGTATGTCCATAATATTATCCTCTTGTTATATGTTAACTATCTTTTGTATAATTTCATATATGGTATATCTTTTTTTTGTTTATTACAATGTAATTTATTGATGTACTTAAGCAGTTTTTTGTTTTACAGTGATAATAATTATACTATCACAGCAACTAAATATATTTAACTTTATTATATTAGTGATAGTATAGTATATATACTTGAAAGCAGGTGGGCTGATGTTTCTTCTAAATACAGAAAATGTTGTTGATTATATAAAAAATAAAACGAATTTAATAGATTTTAACAGTACGCCAATAGTCACTGAAATTGGAGACGGTGCAAATGATGATGATGGTGATGGTTTTGTTAACTTTTTATTTAGAATTAAAACTCAAAATAAATCTATGATAGTTAAGCAAGCCAGACCTTATTTAAAGGCTATTGACGGTTATTCTATTCCTGTAAGCAGAAATAAATTAGAATATGAAACTCTTAAACTACGAAATTCTATAATTTCGCAATATATTCCAAATATATATTTTGTTGACCATGCCAACAATATCTTTATAATGGAAGATGTGGCGCATTTAAATATACTCAGATTTCAACTAAATAACATGACCGCTTTTTATCACTTTCCTAAACAATGCGCTGAATATTTAGCAACATCAAATTTTTATACTTCTGAATTCTTTTTAGATACACACATTTACAGAAATTTGTTGTCCTCTTTTGTTAATTCTGAAATGCGCAAGGTAATGGAAAATGTAGCTTTTATAAGGGGCTATTTTGGCCTGGATTATTATGATACTGAGCAGGATTTAATACTTATGTCAGACCAAGTTTGGGCAAATGATAAAGTAATATTAGAATGTTATAAGCTTCGTGATATATTTATGAAAAAATGCGAATGTCTGATTCATGGTGATTTGCACACTTCTAACATATTTGTGGGACAAAACGAAATGAAAATAATTGATATGGAATATACCTTCATGGGACCTGCTTCTTTTGATATGGGATATTTGCTTGCTAATTTCATATCTCAATATGCAGCTGCATCTTTTAAAACTTACAGTGACAAAAATGAAACCAAAAAGTTTAAGAACTACCTTCTATCATCAATAAAAAGTATATATGAATATTATGTTTATTTTTATAATATGTATTGGAAAAAAGATGCAAAA
>SWCH01002260.1_pt1 | contig 19212 bp, 16 predicted proteins | sample 4690051 | NCBI WGS metagenome assembly SWCH01 (sample SAMN10267282, study PRJNA491770) | bioreactor metagenome | isolation source: DHS bioreactor inoculated with | place: Japan: off Shimokita Peninsula | reverse complement strand
TTACTATTTTGTTAAGAAAAACTTATTTAATAAAATCTTCTTAAATCTTTGTGCCTGCCAAACACTTAATTAACTAATTGTATAAAAGTATCCAATTAATACAACAATCTGACAGGCTTTTAAGAAAGCTCAATTTCAAGGAGCGAAAAAATGGGCAACCGCAGCGTATACGTAATACGTGAGGATTGAACATTTTTGAAGCAACGAAGAAATTGAGCTTTGTCATAAGCCTGAGGCTGCAAATGCAGCCTCAGATTGTTTATAATATTATTTTATCTATCATTTCACATAGTCTTTCTATAACCAAATCTGTTATTTCTTTTCCCAGTTCTATGCTTGACTTTGTAGAATCTCCTAATGCTCCATTTTCTGAAACATCATAAAAATCCCAATACACTCCACCATCTTTTACAATTCCTTTATCTTTATACTTGCTTTCTTTTCTTATTTTTCCCTTTTCTAATGATTCTTCTTTTACAAGCCATGGAGCTAAATACCAACTTTGCGATGTTTCTGCTTCACAAGCATGCCCTCTTATCTTTGAACAGTTTTTTTCATCTAATAAATCTTTTACTAATCCTGAACCAACTCCTGACCAATATGCATCTATATTATATTCCATTTTTATTTTTGTCAATGCTGTACCTAATGCAAATCTGTTACCTCCGTGCCCTGTAAGATAAAGTATTTTATTTATGCCATGCTGTTTTAAACTCCATGCAATATCCATCAAAATTGAAATATATGTATCAGGTCTCAATGTAATTGTCCCTGGAAATTTCATATGGTGAGGAGATATACCATATCCAACAGGCGGACAAACTAATACATCGCTTCCATATTTTTCTCCTAATATTTTTGATATCTCGTAAGCTCTAACTGTATCTGTAGCAAATGTTGTATTTGGCCCATGCTGCTCATAAGAACCAGTAGGTACTAATGCAACTTTTATATCTTTTATATGATTATTTAACTCTACCCATGTTAATTCTTCTAAAATTAATGCTTTCATTTTTAATTCCTTTCAGTTTTTAATTTCAAGCCATATTTTCATGAATCTTAATTTTTATGCAAATGGCATAGTACAAAATGCCCTTTTTCAATTTCAACTTGCTGTGGTGGTTCTTTTTTGCATATATCCATACACTTTACACATCTTGGGTGAAAACTGCAGCCACTGGGCGTATCTACAGGATTTGGAGCTTCACCTTTTATTTTTTTTAAACTTATTTTAAAATCCGGATCAGGATTAGGTACTGCTTCTAATAAAGCTTCTGTATATGGATGATATCTCTTTTGGATTAGTTCTTCTGTAGGTGCAATTTCAACAATTTTACCTAAATACATTACTGCTGTATAATCACTTATATACCTTATTAAAGAAAGATCATGCGATATACAAATAGCAGCCAAGTTTCTTTCTTTTATCATTTTTCTTAATAAACTTAAGATTCCTGCCCTTATAGAAACATCAAGCATTGATACAGGTTCATCAGCTATAAGCAAGGAAGGATTTAATATTAATGCTCTTGCTATTGCGACTCGTTGCCTTTGACCTCCACTCATTTCATGTGGATACCTTTCTAAATATGTTTTAGCTGGTTTTAAACCCACTTCTTCAAGTATATTTTCTGCCATTTTCAATTGTTCTTTATAATTACTGCCTATTTTATGTATAATTAGCGGCTCAATTAATACATCCTTTATTTTAAACCTTGGATTTAAAGATTCATAAGGATCTTGAAATATCATTTGAGCTTTTTTCCTAAAGACTTTTAATTGTCTACCTTTGAAAGTAGTAATATCACTACCTTCACATATTATTTTACCCTCTGTTGGTTTATACAGGCCTAATAAAAGTTTAGCAGTTGTTGTCTTTCCACATCCTGATTCCCCAACTAATCCTAATGTTTCACCTGGTTTAATTTTTAAACTTATATTATCCACCGCTTTAAGAACTTTTTCTTCTGCTACTATTTTATTATTTTTAACCTTTACTAAAAACTCTTTTCTTATATTATTCGCCTCTAATATATACCTGCTCTCTTGTAAACTATTCATATTGTCACTCCTTAATGTTTTCTTGCAACCATGTTTCCTGTTTGCTTGCAAGCATTCTTAATTTTTCTCTTTCTTTTTCTCTATGACAATAGAAGAAGCATCCTCCAATATTTGTTTTTTTAGGATTTTCCCTTGAACATTTTTCTATTGAAAATGGGCACCTGCCGTTAAACCTGCATCCGTTTATTTGATTCAGTAGATTCGGTGGAGTACCAGGTATTGAAATAAGGTCCTTTTTTTCACCAACAAGACTTGGAAATGCATTTTTTAATCCCATTGTATATGGATGATTAGGTTCTTTAAACACTTGATTTACATGTCCATATTCAACTATTTTTCCGCCATACATTACAGCAACCTTTGTACAAGTTTGGGCAATTACTGACATATCATGAGTTACAAGTATCATAGAGCCTTGATAATTTTCTAACAATTTATTTATTCTTTCTAGTATTTGTGATTGAACAACTACATCCAAAGCCGTAGTTGGCTCATCTGCTATTATAATTTTAGGATTTAAAGCAAGTGCCATAGCAATTATTGCTCTTTGTTTCATTCCTCCGCTATATTGATGCGGATAATCATTTAATCTCCCTTTTTCTAAACCAACAAGTTCAAATAATTCTTCTGCTCTTTTATACGCTTCTTCCTTTGTTATTTCTTTATGTGCTTGAATAGCCTCGACTATTTGCCAACTAATTTTATAAACAGGATTTAAAGAGTTCATTGCACTTTGAGTTATCATAGAAATATCTTTCCATCTTTTTTTTCGCATTTCATCTTTTGTCAGTTTTAATAAATTTTCATTTTCAAAGAATATTTCTCCTTCAGCAACTGTTCCATTTTGAGGCAACAATCCAATTATACTTTTAATTAAAGTAGTTTTTCCACATCCTGATTCTCCAACTAAACCTAATACCTCGCCATCTTCTAAACTTAAACATACTTTATCCACAGCTCTTATATTTCCATCTATTGTTTTATAATCTATACTTAAGTTATTCAATTCTAATAGTTTCATAGTAATTACAATCCTTTCGCTATTCTTATCTAATTATCGCTCTCTGAGCTTAGGGTTAGCTATTTCTTCAAAGGCTCTTCCCATAAGATATCCTGACAATACCAAAAGTGTTATTGCTATTCCAGGTGGTATCATCCACCACCATGCTTTAAACATAGCTTGAGATGAATAACATGTATATAATATTTTCCCCCAGCTTACTTGAAGAGGATCTCCAAATCCAAGAAAACTTAAACTTGATTCAGTCATTATTGCTGATGCCATTGTTGTTGAAACATATACCAACGATAAAGGCATAACATTTGGAGCAATATGTTTATATATTATACGCCAATGGCTTGCACCACTTAATTTTGCTGCCTCAATAAAAGTTCTGTTTTTTAATGATAATACTTGTGACCTTATTACACGAGAAGAATTTCTCCATGTTATAATAACTATTGCAAGTATTATATTTTTTAATCCCGGTCCCAAAATCGCAACTAATATAAGCGCAAATGGAAGAAAAGGTATTCCGTACACTATATCAACTATTCTCATCATTACATTATCTAGTGCACCACCAAAATATCCAGCTATAAGACCTATATTAGTGCCAATAAAAACTACACATACAGCAGATATTACCCCAACCAGCACTGCTATACGCGACCCCACAATCAATTGGGAAAAAACATCTCTGCCCATCCATGTAGTACCTAGCAAATGTTCTTTAGAAGGCGGTTGAAGTCTTTTAACTCCTCCATCGCTATCGTATTGTATTTTCATTGGATCATAGGGAGCAATGCGGTCTGCAAAAATTGCTATTATAACAAAACTCAAAAATATTAAAAGACCTATCATTCCAGCTTTGTTATTTCTTAACATTCTTAAGATTTTATTTACTGTTATCATTTTTAGTCCTCCTTTAATCCAATACTACTCTTGGGTCCAGATATGCATATAATATGTCTGCTATTAAGTTAAACAACGCTGTCATGACCCCAATAAGTAAAAATGCTGTTTGCGCAAGAGGGTAATCTCTAAAAGATACTGCCAGAACGATTTCTCTTCCCATTCCAGGCCACCTAAACACAGTTTCAATAAGTACCGATCCACCAATAGCAAATCCAGCTTGAACAGCAAATATTGTTACTACCGGTAACAATGCAGTTCTCATTGCATGTTTTCTCATTATATGTTTTTCTTTTAATCCTTTTGCTTGAGCTAGTTCAATATAATCTTCCTTGATTACCTCTAGCATTGATGTACGCATAACAAGCAGTGGTGTAGCAGCTGAATACAAGGCCGCTGTTATTGCTGGTAAAATAAGATGTTTTAGAAAGTCAAGATTAAAATATTTTTGCAAAGCATTATCAAATTGCATACCTGGCGTATTCATTCCCCCTAAAGGCAATATTTTCAATTTAAAAGCAAATATAGACAATAAAATCATTCCTGTCCAAAATATAGGTGCACATCTAACTATTAATGTTATTATTGTTCCTATCAAGTCGAACTTTGTATTTCTTCTCCACGCTAAAGCTGCCCCCATGATTATACCAATAAAAAAAGCAATTATTAGTGACGTAACCATAAGTATCATTGTATTTAAAAATCTCTCAGATATTACTTCTAACGCTGATTTGCCATATTGAAAGGAGTTTCCAAAATCACCCTTCAACAGGTTTTTTAAATATATTATATATTGTTGTCCTATAGGTTTATCTAAACCATAATGCTTTAGCAATAATTCTTGCGATTCTCTATCTAGACCAGAATCTATGAACATACTTACCGGATCTCCAGGCACTACCCTAAATAGAAAAAACAATATTGTTACAAGCACAAATAAAGTAAGTAACATTACTAATATTCTTTTAGTTATATATTTTAATAGTCTCATTTTAACAACTCCGTTTTATGTTAACTATATTTAAAAGATTTTTAAGAAGCGGGCTTTAACCTTGAGCCCGCCTCACATATTAATCTAAATACTCTTGTGGAACATAATTTTCTGGGAAATATAACTTTCCATTTCCATCCCATCTAAACCCTGCTTCTTCTAATTCTTTCCTTGCTTGATCCATATTGTAATCTATTTTCTCTATATTAGGATTATGCCAAGCTTCATTAACTTCTGCTACTACTGAGTATGCTTTCAATGCCCTACCTCCAAATACTACATCTACTATAGCCTGCTTTGGTATGGACATAGTTAACGCTCTTCTGACATGTACATCATTAAATGGTGCTTTTCTCATATTGTAATGTAAGAAATAACTGCCTTGGTCTGCAATTTCTACAGTTTGAAGATGCTCAGCACTTGCAATTTCTTCTAACTCAAGAGGAAGCATATTATTTCCTGTAATATCTATTTCTCCAGACTTTAGTGATTGTACTACACCAAATGACTGTGTAAATGGTATTCTTAACAACCCGTCAACTTTTGGAGCAGAAAAGTGTTCTTTATTTGCAGTGAGCATAAATTCTTCATTAGGTCTCCAATAATCAAACATGAATGGCCCACTGCCAATTGCAGGTAAGTTTTCCCAGGAAAGGATTCCTTCCTCTCCCCTTTCTTCGTATTCTTTTTCCCAAATATGCTTAGGAAGTATTCCAACCAAAGCTAACCCGTTAGAAATAAAAGGTGCAAATGGTTCAGAAAGTTTAAATCTCAATTCATTTTCTCCTATTATTTCAACAGAATCTAACGCTTTTATCTTTGACAAATAATATGGGGAACTAACTTCTTTTGCAAAATCAAATGTAAATTTAACATCTTCTGCAGTCAAAGGTTTTCCATCATGAAATTTCATATTTTCTCTTAAATTTAATTCTATAGTAGTATCATCTATTACATCATAGGATTCTGCAAGCCACGGAACAACCTTTCCTTTTGGGTCTACCTTTACCAGTGGGTCATAAATTAAATTTAGCATATAAATATCTTGACCTGTTTTTGTAGTAAGTGGATTTAGTAATTTTACATCAAGAACCGAACCAAATTTTATAATTTTATCATCTGTCTTAGGTGTTACATTTATCCAGTTCCAAAAACTATATAAACCTTCACCCATTGCCGGTACAACATTTTCGTATTTATCCTTGTTATATACCTGAGTTAAAATCCTGTGAGCTATTGGCGGCTGCGGAACATCTGAAGCTAATATTTTTTGCATTTCTGCTGATTTCTCTATTCTTACTGATGTATCCATATTAGTGGCAAATTCTTCTGCTAAAGCATCATATTTTGGATTGTTATATCCAGCAACATTATATCCGCCTTCTTGACCTTCTTCTGAATAATGCATTGTATATAACCAATGAAACGGATCTATACGTTCAGCTTTGCCCCCCCATTGAATCATAAAAGCATCATGCTTATGTCCAGCCATACCTTCTGATGACATTGTTGCCCATTCCATAGTAGTAATATCAATGTCAAATCCTAATTCTTTCCATGAGTCAGCGGTCATAATCCCTGCTTCATATCTTATAGGATCATATGTCTGCGAAGTAATCCACATTTCTATTGTAGGAATTTTATCTTCTTCATTAAATACTGCAGGATCTTCTTGAACTGGTTTATTGTCTATTGGTTCTGATGCTTTGTCACATGCTGCAATGTTAAATACCATTGCACAAACTAGCAATATTACTAATACTTTCTTAATTTTCATTTATTTTCCTCCTTGCTTTTTGTTAGGTTAACAAAATATTTAAGAATTTTTATTTGTTCGTTATTATGTTCAGCCATCATTTCCGGATGCCATTGAACACCAAATATAGAATCAATACTTTCGTGTACTATTGCTTCAATTAAATCATCTTCACCTGACCATGCTACAGCCTTTAATCCCTTACCGATTACTTTGATTGCCTGGTGATGAAAACTATTAACATTGATTTCATCACCTAAAATATTATTGAATAAACTGCCTTTTTTTAAATACACACTATGGCATGGCTCGTCAGGTGTTGCTTTACTTCCTGAATGAGCAATATTTGTTAAGTTATCAGAATATATATCCTGATATAACGTTCCGCCAAAATATATATTTAACATATGAAACCCTCTGCAAATACCAAACACCGGTTTGTTCTTATCTAATGTTTTCTTTAATAAATCAAGTTCAAATCTGTCTCTGTCCACCACTATTTTCTTGCACCCTGTATGTATACTTTTATCATATAATAAAGGGTATATGTCAGGTCCGCCAGCAAGTATAAGTCCATCTATTTTATTTGTAATATCCTCTATATAGTTGGGACTTCTTATTACAGGTATTGCTATTGGTACTCCTCCTGCTCTCTCGACTGATTTAAAATAATCCATTGTTGACATGAGCATATCTTGACCTTTGACTCCCCTTGGCCTCAATCCATCAACTTCATATGATTTTACAAAATAAGATGTAATACCTATAATTGGCCTCATGTTAACCTCCTTTCTTGTTATACAAGACTATTAAGCAATTTGTATGCCAATAATTTAAAATGCATAACTCATTGTTTTATAAGAGGTTTATGTCTAATAATAGGTTAAATGATCAATTTAATTGTAACAATTGGGTTGTATTTCTACAGTTGTTACAATTCGTTTATTTTATTAATTCCATTTTGAGTTATCTTTGTACCACCTCTGCCTATTCCTATCTCGGCGTATCCATAATGTTCTAATATTTTAAGATAATTCCTCACTTCCTGTTCACTCATGCATACATTCTGTTTTTCTAATTCAATAGACATTTGTTTTCTGCCTATCTTTTTCTTTTGCCTGTAATAAGCATATAATATCTTTAAAATTATTATAGATATCTCTTCAGCAGAATTATCTTTTTTATATTCTGTATTATTAACAACCACATGGGGTTTCAAAATATCTTGTTTTTCAATATTTGATAATGGAATATCATTTTTTTCAATAATAAGCTTGTCTAAATTTGCAAAATACTCAACATAATTTTTAAGTTCTCGTATGTTTCCATCCCAAGTATAAGTTTTAAAAAAATATTCAACCTCATCAGACAAGGTAAACTTGCCTTTGTACTTTTTTCTATAATATTCAAAAATTTCAAAGATATCGTTATCCCGAGCTCTTAAAGAAGGTACGTTTAATGGAAGTACGCTTAATCTATAATATAAATCTTTTCTAAACTTTCCCTCTTTAATCCGCATTTCTAAATCTATATTTGTAGCAGCAATTATGCGTACATCAATATGCATCACATTATCACCGCCTATTCTCATTACTTCCTGTTCTTGCAATACTCTAAGTAATCTATTTTGTAAATGTATTGGTATTTCACCAATTTCATCCATAAAAAGTGTTCCCCCATGAGCTATTTCAAACAGTCCTTGCTTTCCGCCCTTTTTAGCTCCTGTAAACGCACCTTCTTCATAACCAAACAATTCGCTTTCAAGTAAATTTTCTGGAAAGGACGAGCAATTAACAGCAACAAATTGATTATCTCTTCTTTTTGAATTATTATGTATTATGTGAGCAAATATTTCTTTGCCTGTACCACTTTCCCCAGTAATAAGTACAGATGATTCTGATTTAGCCATCCTTATTGCTATTTGCTTACATTTTTTTATTTCATGGCTGCTTCCAATTATGTCATTAAGTGTATATTTAGATTTATGACCCTTTCCCATTACCATTTGCCTATGCTCATGCATTTTTCTTTCTACATCGCTAAATTTTTTTAGTATGATAATGCCACCATTATTTAACCCTACTTTATTAGCAGGAACAATGGTAGCTATTATATCGTTTCCCTTTATTTTTAATACTTTTTCAACTGTGTTTAGTACATGAACTTCATTTTCGTTTATAGGTAATATATTTTTAACTTTTTCCCCTACGATATTTTTATAATCATTCATTATAAGTTTATTAGCACTACTGCTGCTATCCTTAATAATCCCACTTTCATCGTATATGATTATTCCTTCATTTAAATTTTCAAATAGCATGTCTAATTGATTTTCCAATTTATAATTTTCTGTAACTATATATCTTATACCGTAATTAGCAGAAATAGTTTCATTACAATATTCTAATATTTTCTGTTTATATTTCTCCTTATTTAAATTTAAGCTTGTTATAATATTTAAAATTGTACTTACATCTGTAACTCTATTGCCAATATCTATTATAGTTCTAACTGAATTTGGTATAATTTTCACTTCTCCAGGAGTAATTGCAATGTCTAGTTTAGGAAATTCTTTTATTTCTGGATAATAAGGATATAACTCTATGTCTTTTCTTCCTATGTTATATAGGAGAGAAATTGTTTCAGTTGCAGTGCTAGGTCCTACATTTACAAGTAGTGCATTTGTACCGACAGGTAGATCTTTTATTTTTTCATATCCTTTTTTACTTAATGTAGTATTTATCTTTATTATTTCACAATCTTTTGGAGCATACTGCTTAACTAAGCGAAATATCGAATATATAGATATAAGAATTAGGTCTGCATCAATTTCATTAATAATTTCATGTTTTTCTATACTATTAACTTCTATATTTATAGTCCCATTGAAAAAATTTTCAATATCTTTCTTATATCCTTCAGCTATTTTCTTATCCACTGAAACGATAGTGAGTTTAATTTTTTTCATAATTACCTCCATTGTACCTTCCTAAATAAATATAACAATTTTCTATTTAAACAATTATTCCCCCGCCAAGCACCTCATTGCCTATGTAAAATACAGCAGATTGGCCAGGCGCCGGAGCTCTTTCAGGTTTTTCAAACTTTATTACAGCTTTACTGCAATCTTTGTTTGTAACAATACATTTTAAAAAATATCCCCATTGACAAAGTTTAACTTCACAAGATATACTTTGTAATTTTTTATTATTTTCATTTATATATGTTACATTTTCAACTATTATTTCATCTTTATATAAATACTTTTCATCACCAAGAACTATTTCATTTGTTTTACTATTTATTTTAATTACAAAAAGTAAACTATCACTTTTAATTCCTAATCCTCTTTTTTGACCAATTGTATAATTATATATGCCCGTGTGTTTACCAATAAAATTTCCGTCTAAATCAACAAAATTACCTTCAGGATTTATTAATCCACATCTTTTTTTTATAAATTTACCATGGCTCATATTGGTTATGAAACATATGTCCTGACTATCTTTTTTCCTAGAAGTTTCCGGTATAATCTTCTTAACAAGTTCTCTTACTTCATTTTTATTTTTATATCCATTTAAAGGTAATAATATAGAAGATAATTTATCTTGATTTAAATGATAAAGATAATATGATTGGTCTTTTCTTTCTATATCACTTTTATATAAATGAAATTTTAAATCCTTTTCATCATATTTTATATTTGCATAGTGTCCAAAAGCTAAAAAATCTGCTCCCAATTCTTTAGCCTTTTCAATCATTAAACCATACTTAATTTTAACATTGCACATTATGCATGGATTTGGTGTTTTACCATCTAAATATTCACCTACAAATTTATCTATAACCTCACGCTCAAAGTATTCTTTGAAATCTACTATGTAATGTTTAATATTTAGCATTTTAGCCACATACTGAGAACTGCTCACATCAAATTCATCAAATAATTTCATAGTAATTCCAAACACATCATATCCTTGTTCTTTTAAAATATATGCCACTGCTCCACTGTCAACGCCTCCACTTAATGCAACTGCAACAATTTTTTGTTTATTTGCCAAAACAATCTCCTTTTACTTTGTTATATAATTTTTTTAATTATTAACAATATTTATTTGTACTATATTATACCTTAAAAAATTTATGTTGAAAACCACATAATAAATAAAAGTCACAACAATAATTCATTGCGACTTTTACTATAAATCATATAATTTTTATTATATTAACATCTTCTATTTCTGCAACAACGTCGATTACAGCAGCATCTGTCTCTCCTGCATCCGCAGTTATTACATCTGCCCAATCCAAACCCTAAGGCTAGCCAAGGTACTACATAGCAAAACATATCATCATTCCTTTACTTTGTGGCTTGTTTTATTTTATTCGCATTCATATTTTATGTTACAATTCTATTGGGCTAATATTTTAAAAAGTCAGTTAAAAATAGAATGATTTCTCTTTATTGCATTCATGGCATCGTGATATCCCAATTCAAATGATTGCTTGAGTTTATCCTTGCTAAAATTTAGTGTTCCATTCAAAAGATTACCTAAATATCTTGATGGCTGAATTAGAATCATTTGTATTGATGGATATGTCCTTACAATATTAAAATAATTTACCCTTTCACATGATATTACAATAATTTTTCGATACCCGTTTTTATATACAGGATAAATTGGTAAGTTATCGTTTACACCTCCATCAACAAAATATTGACCGTCGATTGTAACAGGTGTATATATAATAGGTAGTGCTGATGATGCAGATAAAACTTTTACTATGAAATCTTTATTTGTATTCTTCAAATTAATATATTGTGTAAACCCTGTTTTTCTACCCTCATACCAATCAACGGCCGGCTTTAAAAACCTCCTTTCTTTAGGTATTTTAGTTATATTTACTACAGCAGCATAAAAGTCCTTTTCAGATTTTTCTAAGTCTTCTATATTTAATTCATCTAATAATTCAATCAAACCATCTCTTGATAAAATACCATCAAAATCAACATTTTTACCTTTTTTTATTCTATCTATTATTTGTACTATATCATTATAATTAATTCCATTAGCCATAAATCTTTTTTGCAAGTCGTAGTCCAGCCATACTTTAGCTGCACTATAGCTGTCCACCAATTGTATCAAAGCACAATTAATTGCTCCAATGGAAGCACCGGAATATATTTTTATATTTTCATTTATTCCATGTTGACATAATGCATGCCATGCACCTATCTCATACGCACCTTTAGCACCGCCTCCACCTAGAACTAAACCCATATCCGACATAAAATCACCTCCGTACATTTTATGCATTTCTAAATATACGGTTAAGACAAAAATTATATTTTATTATATAATGCATTGTGTTATAATAAATACATCAAAACAAAGACATAAGTCTTTGCTTTGATGTATTTATTGAATCGTTGTGATGCAAGCCGTTATCTGGCTTGCTTTATGATATAATAACCATAAATTCAAGATTCGGAGGATTAAATGTTTACAAAAGATAACAAACTTAAAAGGTTTGATTTTATATTATTATTTACAACCCTTATTTTATGTTTATACGGATTCCTTGTAATAAAAAGTGCAACTATGAGTCAGGCTCTAGGTAGTGATAGATTTTTAAGGACACAAACTATAGCATTTGTTCTTGGTTTAATTTGTGCTCTTGTATTAGTTGTCATTGATTACGATCTATATGGAACATTTTACCTGCAAATTTACGCTCTTTCAAATATTCTTTTGTTATATGCTTTGGTGAACCCTGTGAATGCATCTGAGTGGGGTGATGTAAGAAGCTGGATTAGTATAGGCCCCATAGTCTTTCAACCATCAGAAGTTGCTAAATTTGGTGTCATAATATCATTGGCAAAATATATTGATTTAAATAAGGAAAATATAAACGAACCATTTATACTTTCTAAAATTCTGATTTTTGCCTTGTTCCCGGTGGGACTAATATTACTTCAACCGGATTTAGGTACTGCTTTAGTTTTTATATTTTTTATTGCTGTAATGATTTTTGCAGGTGGAATTGACTATAAATATGTAGTCACAGTTTTAATCATAGGTATAATTCTTGTTGTTATTGCTATTGGTGCATTTTTTTACATTATGAAAGATTATCAAGTAGGAGATAACTATCAGTTTGACAGAATTGTTACTTTTGTATATCCTGAACTGGACCCTACTGATACAGGATATCAGGTTATACAATCTAAAACTGCAATAGGCTCCGGATTGTTATATGGAAGAGGTTTATATAATGGTGTTCAAAATCAGCTTGGATATCTGCCGACAAAAGAAACGGATTTTATATTTGCTGTAATAGGTGAAGAATTAGGCTTTATGGGAGGAATTTTTTTACTTGTACTTTATGCCATACTCTTATATAGGCTCATAAGAATTGCCAAGCACACAACAAGTATGTTTGGTTCTTTAATTGCTACAGGAATTACTGCAATGCTGTTTTTTCATATATTTGAAAATGTTGGTATGACAATGGGTCTTGTGCCTGTCACCGGTATTCCGCTGCCTTTTGTCAGCTATGGCGGAACTTTTATGTTAGTCAATATGGTAAGTATAGGTTTATGTTTAGGAGTAGGTATGAAAAGGAATAGCTTTGATTTAAATGAATTTTAACAATAGATAGGTATAGAGGATGGCTAATCCAGAAAATCAGCCATTCTCTATACCTATTTTGTCTACAGCCTGGATACACTAAAAATGTATTCTTTTATTATAATTTATCCCTAACGCTCACCCATCGCTCAGCTACTCGAAGCAGCTCCCACCTATGAATTCTCTCAGTATAGATGTGTATGGAATTGCTCTTTCATTGTCTATATTTTTGAAATAACTTAAAAATTTTAATAATCTTTGTCTCTCGGGATAGTATTCACTGTTTTCTCCAATTTTTTCAATCAATGGAATAGCATATTTTTTTAACACACATAACTCATATACAAGCGCTGAATTAAATATTGCATCTGCATTTTCTTGAAATGGAAATATATATTTTTCTGCACCTTTTACAACATTATCCCAAAGTTCAAGAGTTTTAAGAGCATCATTTCCTCTGTGCGTATTATCTCTAACTATCCGTCTTATTAATCTTAAATCAGATGTTGCAATTCTGTTATGATTATCAATATTAAGTTGTGTTAAGGCACTAATATATATTCTAAACTTATTTTTTTGAGGTATATTTTCTGTTAATTTATCATTTAAGCCATGTATACCTTCTATAATAATTATGTGATCATCAGTTAATTCTATTGGCTCTCTAGTGAATTCTCTCTTTCCGGTTTTAAAATTAAATACTGGAATTTGTACTGGCTGACAGGTCATCAAATCTAATAGCTGTTCATTAAAAAGTTCTAAATCTAATGCTCCTATTGTTTCATAATCATAATCTCCATTCTCGTCACGTGGAGTCATATCCCTATTTACAAAGTAATCATCTAAAGATAATGCATAAGTTTTTTTGCCGTTTACCCTCAATTGAATTGATAATCTCTGGGCAAATGTTGTTTTCCCTGAAGATGAAGGACCTGCTATCAATACTATTTTTATATTTTTATCCTTTGTAATTTCATCTGCTATATATGCGATTTTTTTCTCATGGAATGCTTCGTTTACGCGTATCATATCATCAATAGTATTATCAACTATTTTATTGTTCAGTACGCCCACACTTCCAACGTCCATTATCTCCCCCCAATCCTCTGCTTCCTTAAAAACTTTAGAAAGTTTCTTTTGTTCAATATATTCAGGAAGTTCGAAATTGTTTTCCTTATTTGGGGAAATTAAAATTACACCTGGGAAAAATAATTTTAAATCAAATTTATATATTACATTTGTGTTAGGAGCAACGTATCCATAGAATGTGTCATAGTAGCCATCAAGTTCATAAACTCTTATAAATTCAGAGTTCCAGTGTTTTAGCAGTTGAACTTTGTCCTGCATTCCCTGTGAAGCAAAGATATCAGTTGCTTCTTTCACATTTAATATTTTTTTATTAATTGGAATTTGTTCGTCTATAATTTCCTGCATTCTGTCTTTTATTTTTTTTAAATCATCTTGATTTATAGGTTTTTTAGTTTTTATTTCTGTATACAATCCCCTATTTAAAGAATGTTCTATATTAACATCTACAAAATTAAAAATATCTTTGCAAGCCTTAATATATATAAAGCAAAGTGTTCTTATATACACTCTCTGGCCGTCATTATCATTTAAATCAAGGAATTTAATTTTATCATTTTCATTATAGATTTTTCCTATAAGTTCCTGCAGTTTATTATTAACTTTTACTGCAAGAAACTTTTTATAATTTTCCTTGTCTGTTTTTTTTATAAAATCATAAAATGATTCATCTTTTCCCATATCAATAATTTGTTCTGTCTGTCCTAATTTCTGCATCTTAACTTTCATATTGACCTCCTTATTTTCTGATTCAATTTATTAATATTATAGAACGTATCTTTCGTCAATGTGTGATACTATTTCTTTTCCGTTTAAGTAGCTTAGATCTCCTTCAAATCCGTTTAGTAAAATTTTATAGGCATGCAAAATCTGATGTTTTTCTCTATCTTTCTTACCATATTTCTTATCCCCTACTACCGGATGTCCTATAGATGCCAAATGCGCTCTAATTTGATGCGCCCTACCTGTTTCAAGATCTATTTCAAGCCATGTGAATTTGCCCTCTCTTTTAATAGGGTGTGCATATGTGATTATTTTTTTAGCATTTTCGCTTTCTTCTTTCACTATTTCAACCATATTTTTATATTCATCTTTAATCATATAGTCTACAAGTTCTAAATCCTTTAATATTGTACCATGAACTTTTGCTTCATAGTATTTTTTTATATCTCTATCTCTGATTGCTTTGTTTACCTGCTTTACTGCATCATAATTTTTAGCGGCAATTACAAGTCCTGAAGTATTCTTATCCAACCTGTTGCATACAGCAGGCTTAAATGTAAAGCTAATATTCTTTTCCTTTGCATCTAAATACATTTTAACTTCATCTACTAAGCTTTTTTTGCTTGTTAAATCAGGTTGTGTACTAAGTCCAACAGGTTTATTTACTACTAATATATTTTCATCTTCATATACTACTTTAAAGTGAATTGCTGTTTGAAGCAAACTTTTCTTTTCTCTAAATTTATCTATAGTTTCATCAGACAAATAAATTTGTACCACATCATCTTTTTCTAAAACTACTTCTGGTTCCACTTTGGAATTGTTCAATTTTATATTTTTTTTTCTTATCATTTTATAAATGAAAGCTGAATTAGCTTTATTAAGATATTTTTTTAGAAATCTATCCATCCTTTGTCCAGATTCATTATTTGTAATTATTATCTCTTTCATATTTGCTCCAATTGTTATTTATATTTTTTAATACCATTAATATAACTACTATACGTTATATTAATTAAATTTAAATTAATTATTTGTATTATAGCAGATAGAATCACAAAAAGAAATAAAATTATACCTTATAATAATATTTATAACCCATTATTGAATAACATATGAAAATATTTACATAATTTTATTGAACGTACATATTGTATCTATGCCACTTTTATGTTAATATAATATTTGGTAACTATAAATTTGTTGAGGTGCTTCAAAATGAAAAAAATAATTAATGCTATTAGAGACTTTCTGTATATTTTAACTGACTATGGATTAATAATAACCGTAGCCGTTATTATGATAGCTGTTCTAGGTTGGAGATTTAATATACTATTTAATAGAAATATAGAAAAAGAAACACTTGCAGTCGTTCCAGATGATATTCAAGTAGAAGCTCCGGTTACAAATGATCAAACAGATAATGATAAAGACGAAGAAATTCCTGATGAGGAAGAACCAAATGAACCTATCCAGCCTACTCCTCCGGAAAGTGAGGTTGTTGCTACAGTTGAAATTCCAGCAGGTTCATTTCCATCTAAAATAGGTGATATCTTAATTAATTCTAATCTAATTACAGATAAAAATGAATTTCTAAATAGGTCTATAGAAATGGGTCTTGATACAAAACTACAAAGCGGTAGTTTTGAAATATCTATTGGGACAGAATTAGATGATATAATTAAAATAATTGCTAAAGTTAATTAATTTAAATAAAAACGGACGTTAATTGATATGATTAAAAACGTCCATTTTTTATGTCTTAGGAAACTTCAATTAAATGCATACATAAAATAAGCAATTACGCGAAAGGGAAACATAGATACCCTAGAGAAAGTTTCATAGCAACTTTTTTATATTTAATATCTCTGATTTACATAATAATCTATTACAGATGTTTTTCTTCCTTCCAAAAATACATTTTCTTTTTTTAAAACATCTAAAAGCCACATGCTTTTAGAATGAAGCACTGCATATTCATATTCACTAAGAACAATCTCATATAGCTTTCCTTCAAGATTGGAAGACTCCATCTTTATAAAATAGGCTTCAACATTTTCATAATGAAGAAATCTCAACAATCTAAATGTAGTTTTATCTTTTTCATTATAATAATAATCTGCTTCCTCTAAATACTTGCTGTAAAAACTTATATGCTTTCCTTTATCTTTAATATCCTGAGCAACCATTCTATGATACTTCGCCATCATATTGTAATACTGGTAGTTATACATACCCTTTTCTATACTGTCAATACGTTGAAAAGGTTTTATGTTTTTCTCAAGTATATATTTATAATTAAGCTCTAAATACTCTTTTTTATTAATATCACCATTCATATGTTGTATTATCAACATATCTCTATGTTCAAAAAAATCATCAAAAATACTTTTATTAGGTTTAAAGTAGTTCATATTATCACTCTTTCTGCAAAATTAACATAATAAATATTCTAACAGAAAAACAAATTATTATCAACAAGAAAAAACATCCACAGATTATCAAAATCTGTGGATGACATTAGTCAAATTTAGCTTAATACCTTGCTTTTTAAAGGTTCTGATATATCATCTACTTCATAATTAACACTCATAATAAATTTAACATCAAATTTTTCTGATAAAAATTCTAATCTTTCTATAACAGGTTCAAGTTTATCCTTGTCAGCTTGTGCAATCTTGTATAACCCATCTATGTAAACTTCTTCAACATCATAGTCTGTTGCGATTAAACCACATACAAATCCTTGAAATTGATCTTCATTAGTCAATCCATACTCTTTCGTATTAATATATCTGATCCTGTAATCTAAATCAAATATGTGTCGATTGTTGGCCTCTAAAAAAACCATTTTACCTTGTATTTCGTCTACTGTACTATTTGCTAACTCAATCATTCTTCTAGTCTTTCCTGTTCCGTTATGCCCACAAATTAATTGCACCATAATAATCACACTCCTATTATATTTATTTTGTTATTTAAAAAGTAAAACTATTACAATAATATTGTACCATAAATTGAAAATGTTTACACTATATATTTTTATTATTTTAAATTATTTTAATTAATAAAGAATTTTTCTTTTTTTCCTTGGTATCTTTTTTCTCTTAACATTTTATCTAAAATTTCATCTTTTATTTTCCACCAACTTATTCCCCAGTTTACAAAAAGTGAATTTTCTTCAGGTGCCCTTCCTATAAGTCTTTGCACAGTAATATCACTATTTAAATGTTCAAGAAATGTTATTACTCGTTCTACGTATTCATCTTTAGAAATCAATGCTATTTCTTTTTCTTTGTATAGTCTTCCCATTTCTGTATTATCCATTATATACAAGGAATGTATTTTTACCTGTTCGACCTTTAAAGCAGACAAAATCTTTGCTGTTTCTACAGTATCCGCTATATTATCCCAAGGTAAATTTAATATTACATGGGTACAAATTTCAAAATTAAATTTTTTTATTCTTATAACCGCATCAATAAATTCGGCAAGTGTATGCCCTCTGTTTATTTTTAATAAGGTGTGATAATTTGATGTCTGCAAACCTAGCTCAATTGAAATATTTACATTGTACTCGTTATGAATGCTATCTAAAAATTTTAAGTATTCATCACCAATACAATCCGGCCTTGTTGATATTGAAATTTCCACTACATTAGGTACTATTGCTTCTTCTATATATTTTTTAAAGGAATCAAGTTCCAAATATGTATTTGTATAGTTTTGAAAATATACTATAAATTTTTTTGCTTTATATTTACTTGAAATATAGTCCATATTTTTTTGAATTTGGTCTTTTATACTTATAGTATTAGACATCATTTCAAATCCTGCACCTATTTCAGAACAAAATGTACACCCTCCAAATCCAATTGTCCCATCTCTGTTGGGGCAAGTAACAGGAATATTTACAGGAAGCTTATACACCTTTTCACCATATTTATCTTTTAAATATTTTGAATATTCATTATATAAAATCAAATCATTATCTCCAAATTTACAATTTTTACAACTAAAATCCAATTGCGAATAATAGATGTATTTA
>SWCH01001360.1_pt1 | contig 19297 bp, 14 predicted proteins | sample 4690051 | NCBI WGS metagenome assembly SWCH01 (sample SAMN10267282, study PRJNA491770) | bioreactor metagenome | isolation source: DHS bioreactor inoculated with | place: Japan: off Shimokita Peninsula | reverse complement strand
CTCCAACATAGCCATATGCGCCTTCCATATCGCCTGCTGCAACTTCTGAATATATTGCCAAAGGAAGTGTTCTCGTCTTTCCTGCTATATTTCCTGCAATCATTGCAGTTGCACCAAATTCGCCTAATCCTCTGGCAAATGATAATATACCTCCTGATAAAACTCCTGGTAACGCTACAGGCATAACTATTTTTAAAAAAATTTTAATTTCTGACATTCCAAGGGTACGTCCAGCCATCACTAAATTTTGATCAACCTGTTCAAATGCACCTCTTGCAGAACGATACATCAAAGGAAATGAAATAACAGCTGCTGCTATTACTGTTGCACTCCACGAAAATACAACCTTAGTTCCAAAATAATTCAGAAGAAACATACCTACCGGTCTCTTTATACCAAATAAATACAAAATAAAGAAACCCATAACAGTGGGGGGCAATACTAACGGCAATGTTAAAATACCGTCCATTATTGCCCTTAATTTATCAGATTTTAATCCAACAACCCATCTCGCTATGAAAATTCCTATAATAAAAGTAATTATAATTGATACAGATGCGGTTTTTATAGAAATTATTAAAGGCGACCAATCCATTACAATACCTATTTATTTTCCTTAAACCCAAATGATTCAAAAACCTTAATTGCTTCACTAGATTTCAGAAACTCTGTAAATAATCTGGAGGATTCTTCTTCCGTTGTTCTCTTTACAATACCAACAGGATAAATTACTTTTGAAACACTTCCTTCAGGTGCAGAGCCAATAATTTCAACATTATCATTTATAGCTGCATCAGTAGAATAAACAACACCTGCATCCGCACTACCCTCTGCAACCCAGTTTAATACTTCTGTTACATTAGTTCCAAGACTTGATTTAGCTGATACTTGATCCCACATTTTCAAGTTTTCAAAAGCTTCTTTTGCATATTGCCCTGCTGGTACGCTTTCAGGGTCTCCAACTGCAATTATGTCAGCCTTTAAAATATCTTCAAAACCATTGTAATTTCCTTTGTCCCCTTTTGGAACGATGGCAACTATGCTGTTCTCAAGCAATGGAATAATAGAATCTTTTATCATCATATCTTTATCATCTAACGCATTCATTTGCTTCATTGCTGCAGACATAAAAACATCAACCTCAGCGCCTTCTTCAATTTGTGCTTGAAGTTTACCTGAACTGTCATATGTTGCTTCAACTTTTATATTTGGATATTTTTCTTCAAACATAGGAACAATTTCATCCTTCAGGCAATTTTGCAAACTCGCCGCAGCTGCAAGAAGAATTGTTGTATTCGTTTCATTTTCTTCATTTGATGGATTAGTATTATTTGTTATATCCTCACCATTATTATTACCACAACCTACTAAAGCTAAAACTAAACAAAAAGTCAAAACCACGCTAATAATTTTTTTCATTTTAATCTCCTTATAAAATATTTTAGAACTTCTTTTTAAGTGTTACAAATATATATAAAATTTTATTACACTCCTTTTCCAAAACCGCAATTTGGATATGTACATGTATTACAATTTAAACACAGTCCTCCTTGCCCAAGCCTGCTTATATCTGATTTAGTTATGTTGTCATCCGCCATAACTCTAGGTAAAATTAAATCAAAAATAGTTCTTTTTGCATACATCACACAACCCGGTAAGCCTAAAATAGGTACTTTCTTATTATTATAATCATAATATGCTACAAGCATCATTGCACCAGGTAAAACCGGAGCACCATAAGTTACAATATCCGCACCGGTATTTTTAATAGCTCCCGGCGTACGATCATCAGGGTCAACACTCATTCCTCCAGTACAAACAACAAGTTCGGCACCACTTTTTATATAATCAATAACTGCATTTGTAATACTGTTTATATCGTCATCTACAATTTTTTGACCTAATATTTCAGTATCAAACTCACTTAGCTTATCAACAACAACAGGACCAAAAGTATCTTTAATTCTACCATGAAAAACTTCACTGCCTGTAGTTACAATTCCAACCTTCTTATGCTTAAACGGCATTATTTCCATTATAGGTCTTCCCGCACCAATTTCCTCAGCCTTTTTCATCTTATGCTCTTCAATTACCAGAGGAATAACTCTAGTTCCTGCTAATTTATCGCCTTTTTTCACTGCAGTATTTCCGTGCCTTGTAGCTATCATCATTTCACCTAAACTATTAATCAAATACAGCCTGTCTGAATCAAGTTTAAATAAACCATCCACATCCGCAATTACCTCTATTTTTCCTTCTTTTACCGGTGATGGTTTCATATGTTTATTTTTACAAATTCCATAAAGTATTTCTGCCGCTTCATTTTCATGAAGGATTCCATCTTGTTTTTCCCAAATATATATATTTTCTTTTCCAACAGAAAGCAAAACAGGTATATCTTCTTCTTTTATTACATGACCTTTTTTGAATGCTACATCCTTTTTTACATCTTTGATTATTTGTGTTATGTCGTGGCATAAAACTTGTCCTACGGCATCTACTGTTTTAATTTGCTTCATTTGTCCTCCTTATTGGGTCTACAAATATTTTAACTATTCCCCCACAAACCATACCCTCATCCTCTGCATCTTGACCTGTCATGTCAACTTCAACTAATTTAGATTTATTATCATCCATACAAGAAAGAGCAGTTTGCCTAATTGAAGATTCAACACAACCTCCTCCAATAGTTCCAATCATAGTACCATCCTTTAGAACTGCCATCTTTGTTCCTACACCTCTAGGTGCTGATCCTTTTCTTGAAACAATAGTAACCATTGCTTTAGGTACATCTATATATTTTTTATCTAATATGCAATCCATAACTTCATCACTATACATTCCACTCAAGGTTTTCTTATTTTTTACTTCAATAATTTGTGCCATTATAGAAACAGCGATTTCAGCTGGTGTTTCTGCACCGATTTTTAATCCAATAGGTGTGCATACCTTGTCTAATTTTTCACGAGATATACCTTCCTCCTCAAGATAATCTAATACCTTCGCAACCCTTAATCTGCTGCCAATCATTCCAACATAAGCACTTTCTTTTTCTATAATCCTATGTAAACAAGTTTGATCATATCTATGCCCTCTTGTAACAATAACAAAAAATGTTCCTTTATCTCCGGCTATATGGTTCAAAGCATTCTCAAAGCTATCGCAAATAACGTTATCAGCACCTGCGTTTCTGGCATTATTTGCAAAGGAAAGTCGATCATCAATCACAGTTACAGGTAAATCCAAAAGCTTGCACATTTTAATAATCGAAATTGAAATATGACCGGCGCCACATACAACAAGATTATAATTTTGTCTCATAAATTCAATATATATACTATTATTACCAAATTTAATTAATTGGCTTTTTCCGTTTTGAGGAATAACATGTATTATTGACTCCCAATCTACTTTATCATTAGTAGTATAAATAATTTCTCCATCTGATAATATAAGCTTAGAACCCATATTTTCTCCAGATACAATTGTAATAACAATATTATTTTTATTCTTATTCACTTTTTCTAAAGCTTCGTAAAAATCCATCTAACCTCCCAAATTTAATAATAATTTATTTTTCAATCGTTAGTTTTTTTAAAATATAACGTTTATAATATTATAATTCATTTATTACTTAATTTCAATATTATTTTAATAATTTAACAATTTAAATTTAAACAGTACACTCTGGCATTAAACCAAGTCGTTATATTTTAAATAATATAACGAAAATAAAAAATAAATTGAAGTTGTAAAGAGATGTTATATAGCATCTCTTTACATAATTACTTCAATTTATTTATTCTTGTATTAAATCCTTATCAACGATTGCTGTAGAAGGACTGTCAACTACATCATATTCTTTAAACTTAATTAACATTTTAACTGTACTGTAAACCATGAGGGCAACAACAAACAATAACGGGAATGCTGATACTATTGCAAGCTGTTTAGTTGCATCTATACCGCTAACAGTTCCTACTTTACCTGCTGTTGCAATATTAATAAATGCAACAGATGACATTACTATACCCCAGAACATCTTAATATGTTTAGGAGGTTCAGTTGTAGAGTTATTTTTAGCATTAATTGAAAGTGATGAAACTGTAGTTGTCATTGAGTCAGCTAAAGTTACAACTGACAAAAATGCTGTTATCATGAACAATGCACTTAATAATTTACTTAATGGGAAATTAGAAAAGAAGTTAAATACTGCTGATTCCAAACCACCTGCCTGTATACCTTCCCATAGCTGAGCACCGTTCATTTGAAGATTAATTGCTGATGAACCAAATACTCCAAACCATATCACACCAAACATACCTGGTAATAAGAAGTTATATAAAGTAAATTCTTTCAATGTTCTTCCTACTGCTATTTTAGCTAAAAACATACCAATTAATGGTGTATAAGCTATCATAAAACTCCAGTAGTTGATTGTCCACCAAACCGGCCATTGGTCTCCATCAAACGTTCCAAGATAAGTAGCCTGTGTAAAATAATTATCCAAATGGAATCCCATAGCTTCAAATGTCATATTAAGTATATATTTTGTAGGACCAAATAATAATACAAAAATCATCAATCCAATATATATTTTTGCATTTTTATCAGATAGGAATTTTACTCCTTTATCTATACCTGTATAACTTGATACTATAAATGTTACAACTATTGTTAATAGTATTACTCCCCAAACTAAAGTTGTAGGTTCAATTCCAAACAATAAATTCATTCCGCTTCCTAATTGCATTGATGCAACGCCTAATGAAGCTGAAACTCCACCGGCAAGACCAAATAAACAAAGAATATCAACTATATCTCCTGTTACACCATTTACTCTTTTACCTATTACAGGATATAAGCAAGATGATACACGATATGGAAGTTTCATGTTATATACTGCATATCCAATACCTATACCTGCTACGCAATAGAATGCATACAATGCAGGTCCCCAATGCAGGTAAGATGTACTTAATGAATATAAAGCCCCTTCTTTAGTTGCTGCTTCATATCCGAAACCAGGTATTGGAGACATTAAGTGTGTTAAAGGTTCTGCAATTCCCCAGAATACTATACCTGTTGCAATACCCCCGCAAAGTGAAATAACGAACCAATTCCATTTGCTCATTATAGGTTTTGCATCTTTTCCGCCTAAAACTATGTCACCATATTTTTTTGAAAATAATAGCCAAATACATATGAACATCATTGCTAAGGCAACCAAGTCATAAAGCCATCCAAACCATTGACCTGCAAAATTTACAATAGAACTTTCCGCCGAAGCAAATGAAGCCGGTGATACTAAACCAAGAACTATTATGGCAATATAAATTATTACCATAGGTACGAAAACTATCTTTCTAACTTCTACCTTGTCCATGCCCTTTACTTTACTATTCATGTAAATCCTCCTTTAGTATATATAATTAATTTCATCATAATTATATATTATAATCGTCAAAAAAAAGTCAAAATGTATCGTTTTCATTTCATGCAATTCATACTTTAACCTACTAATAGCAAAATTTAAATTAATAATTTTCCGGATTTTATTAGCTCATATGCCTTTTGAATATCTAAACTTAAATTTCTATCCTTATCTAAAAATGGAATTTCACTTCTTATTGCTTTGTACACAGCTTCTGTAGCTTTTCCCATTTTAACATTTCCTCTCAAATCAACAGCTTGAGCAGCATGTATTGCTTCTATTCCTATTATATATCTTAAATTATCAATAATCTTTTTAACTTTGTCTGCAGCTAGTGGAGCATTGCTTGCTCTATCCTCTATATTTCCTGCTAATGCAAAGCAATCCATAGATGATGGGTTAGCCAGCATCCTATTTTCTGCATCTAAATAAGTAAAAGTTTTTTGAATAGTGCCATATGCTATAGTTTTAACTTCATTTGGAGTTAAAAACCTTGTAAGCTTTGTAAATGATGGGTCAGCTAACTTTATCATTCTGTTACAAGAAGATTTAGAAAGATGGCACAAAGCAATTCCAAGCATTTCAACACCTAACACCAAAGATGTTATTTCAAAATTAGCACTTACAGACACTCTTTCCTCATCAGTTACTATACATGGATTATCATCTGTTGAGTTTATTTGAACTAGTAAAAATCCTTTAATATAATCTAATGCATCGTATATTGAACCGTTAACTGCAAATGAGCATCTAAAACTTAAAGAATCCTGCAATGCTCTGCCTTCATGCGGCTCATTCAAATAACTTCCCTCTAAATATTCTCTGCATTCCTTGGCACATCTTATTTGCCCCTTTAGTTTTCTTAAATTATTTACACTTTCATCCAAAGACTGAACTACTCCATTAAGACCTTCCATTCCCAGGCAATAAATTAAATTAGACATCCTAATTAGTTCTTCTGCTTCTTTAACGAGCATTACAATATATGATGTTCCTTGGGCGTTAGAAGAAACAATACTCAGCCCATCTTTAGGACCAAGAACTGCCGGTGTCATACCTTCTCTTTGCATAGCTTCCATAGAGTTTAAAATTTCACCTTTGTAGCTTACTTCACCTTCACCAATTACAGATAACCCAATATGAGACATAGTAGTAATATCTGCCTCTCCTATTGACCCTCTCCTAGGCACGCGAGGATGAATTCCTTTATTAAGAAAATCCTTATAATGTTCAAGGATTTCTACTGAAATACCTGTGCAACCATAAAGTGCAGTATTTAATCTAATGAGCATCATCGCCCTAACTTCTTCATCAGTGCTAAATGGTTCAACTCCCAAACTGTGGCTATTTAGTAGGTTTCTATTGTATGTTTCAAAAAAATCTACATCAAATTCCTTATCTTTATTCCAGCCAACACCTCTATTCAAACCATAGACAGGGTGTCCTTTAGCCGCTAAATCAAAAAGAATCTGTCTGGCTTTAGCAGCTTTCTCCAATGCTTTTTCATCAATATCAACTTGTTTATGATTATATGCAACTTCATAAACATCTTCAAGACTCAAATCATTACCATTTAAAATTACTTTTTCCATTTTTCAAACCACCTAACTTATTTTTTATTTTTTATTGTTTATATTTTTCATAACGACCTCAGGTGTAGCCGGGTATGTTGTTATATTTGTGTCAAGCGCAAAATTAATTGCATTTATTACTGCAGGTGCCGGTGCAACTGCTGAAAGTTCTCCAACACTCTTAGCTCCATATGGACCAAATGGTTCATTTTCTTCTATAGTTATAACTCTGACTTCCGGCATTTGAGGAGCATTTAATAAGTGATATTTTGAAAAATTAGTAGATTTTACATTCCCTTTTTTATCCACTTCAATTTCTTCTAAAAGTGCCATTCCAAGACTCATGTGAGCTCCACCTTGTATTTGCCCTTCTACAAATTGTGGATTTATTGATTTTCCTATGTCATGCACTGCAAGCAAATCCATTACTTCAACATATCCAGTATATTTATCAACTCTTACTTCAGCAAAACATGCAGAATGTGTTGCCGGATTTGAAGGTGATTCATATCTTTCAAATACAGATAATGATTGGGAATATTTTGTTTCAAATTGTATAGCTATGTCACCATATGAATGTTTTTCATTTTTATTTTTTTCATATACATATCCATTCGTTGCTATTACATCATCTTCACAGCATCCATTTAATTTGCAAAAAGCATCAACAATCTTTTTCTTAAGTTTTTCTCCCGCTGATTTAACAGCTCCACCACATACAAAGGTCACTCTACTTGCTTGAGTTCCAGCAGAATCATAAGGTGTTGCAAGTGTATCAACTTCTAAAACCCTTATTTTCTCCATACTTATATCAAGAGACTCCGCAGCTATTTGCTGCATAGTTGTTACAGTTCCGCAGCCTTGATCATGTATGCCTATTTTTACAAGAACACTTCCATCTGCAAATATACTCATATCTACATTAGAAAAGTCAGGATATGCTCCCATATAACCATTACCATGGGCTCCACATGCCATTCCTACACCATAAGCATATCTATCTGTATCATTTGTTTTAATATTTTGTCTTTTATTTTTCCAATCAAATGCTTCCATTCCATTGATAACGCACTGCCTGATTTTTGTATTTCCTATATCTGTTCCGCCAGTAGGATCTTTTGCTCCTTCTTTTATTAAATTATTGAGCCTAAATTCACATGGATCCATCTCTATCTTTTTAGCTGCATTATCTATATTTATCTCTGTTATTGCATGTGCTTGAGGAGAACCATACCCTCTGCATGCACCTCCAGGTATAGTATTTGTATAATACGAATTACCTAGAAAATATTGATTTTGAATATCATACATCCTAAATAGTTTTTTCCCAATAGCCATTGCTACTGCAGTTGCATTAGTATGGTATGCTCCCCCATCAATATCTGTAATTATTTTTCTGGCTAATATTTTACCTTCTTTACTAATTGCTGTTTCAACACTGATTTCTGTTGCATTTCTGCTTCGAGTCCCTAATATTGCATCTTTTCTATCCATGTAAAGCATTACGGGACGATTAAGCGTATATGCTGCAAAAGCGCATATTGGCTCTAAAACAGTTTGACCTTTTCCTCCAAATGAACCACCCATTGTAGCCTTTACAACTCTAACTTTATTGAATGGAATATTAAGAACACTAGCTGTGTGATATTGTACTTGGAACGCCGTTTGACAAGGACTCCATACAACTAAACTTCCGTGTTCGTCAATCTCACTTAAGCATATGTGAGGCTCAATTGCAGAGTGATGAATTTTTTGTGTTTTACCTGAATCCTTTATTATATAATCCGCTTTTTTAAATTCTTCTTCATAGTCTCCACAGTTTATACTTTTAGAAAATGCTAAATTTGAATCATTTTTTATAATAGTTTTATTTTCTTTTGCTTGTTTTATTCCTACTACACTTTCTAATTCTTTATAACCAATGCTAAGTTTCCATATAGCTTCTTCTACAATTCTTTTACTTTTCCCTACTACCAACGCTATTCTGTCTCCAACAAATCTTGCTCTATTGCACAATAGATATTCATCTTTATATTGATTGGCACCAGCAAACCATTCATGAGAATTATACAAAACATGAGGAATATCATCATAAGTATATACAGCTTCAATACCTTCAATGTTTAGTGCTTCACTTTTATCTATTTCAATTTCAGCATGAGGCTTTTCACTTAATACAAGCTTTGCGTAAAGCATGTTATGTCTTTTCATGTCACATATAAACTTAGTTTTTCCTGTTGCTTTATCATATGTGTCTTCCTTAATTATACTTTTACCTACATATTTTAATTCTTCCATCTTTATCTCCTCAACTTATTCAATATATCATCTATTAAACCTTCTGCTGCTGATTTTTTATAGTATTTTGAGGTTCTATTTGGTATAGCATTTTCTATCTCCGTATAAATTGCATCATGTATATCAGCAGAAACTATATCATTAATGTTTTTATTTAATATTTTCTCTTCAATAAATTTTGCTCTAATAGGTTTAGGTCCAACTGCACCAAGATATACTACTGAATCTTCAATAATATTGTTGTTAATTTTAATTTTAACGCAACAATTTAACTTTGAAATTGTAACTGCTTTTCTCGAACCAATCTTTGAAAATGCTGATTGTGCATTGGTTTTCTTAATAATTATTTTAGTTATTACCTCATTAGAGTTTAGGTTGTTTTTTTCTAATCCTTCAACCACATTTTCAATCTTATCAATTCTTCTATTTCCTAATGAATTAATTATTTCAACATTTGCATCATATGCAAATAATACTGGTATTGTATCTCCGCTTTGAGATGAATTTGCAACATTTCCCCCTATGGTAGCTTTGTTTCTTATTTGTTGGGAACCTAGGTTGTATACTGCATCAATTAAAGCAGGTACATGCATATTTATTAATGGATTATTTTCTATTTCAGTCATAGTTACACATGAACCTATGGTGATTTCTTCATCTGTTTCATTTATTTCTTTAAATTCTTTTAATTTTGTTAAGTCTATTATGTTGTAACCGAAAATATTTTTTTTATTAAAATGAATTATCAAATCTGTGCCACCTGCTATTGCGTAGGTATTATTATCCTTGTTTTTAAGCGCGCTGCACAACTCTTCAATTGTATTTGGGGCTTGAAATTTTGTCATACTTACACCTCTTTTCCAACTACATCTTTTACAGCTTTTACAATTTTGTTATATCCTGTACACCTGCATAGATTTCCCTCTATAGCCCTTTTTATTTCTTCTTCTGAGGGGTTAGGATTTTTCATCAGCAAAGCTTTGCAAGATAGTATCATGCCTGGAGTACAAAACCCGCATTGTATTGCTCCATTTTCTATAAATGATTTTTGTATAACATCCAGTTCACCGCTTTGTTCTAAGCCTTCTATTGTTATAATTTCGCAGCCGTTTACCTGGCCTGCAAATATAGTGCATGATGTTACAGCTACACCATCTAATATTACTGTACAAGCACCACATTCACCTTCTGAACATCCTTCTTTTACACCAGTTAAATTTAAATCATCTCTTAAAAAATCTATTAGCCTTGTTGTAGGATCTACGTCTATTTTTATATTTTTTTTATTTACTATTAAATCTATTATCATATGCCCTCCAAACGTTAGTTTATCTACCATTTTTCTTATTATAGCAACTTGAAGTCAAAAAAAAGTCAAATACTCTATATTAAAAGACTATTTGACTTTAATATTTTTTATTTAATACTATCTAAGAATTGCTTTGATTTTTTGTTTAAATCATTATTATAATATTTATTTGAATAAAGAATAGCTAACTCTATATAGCTCCTTGATTTACCTTTGAGATTCTTCTTATCATATATAAGTGCCAAACAGTAGTAAACTTCAGCTCTACCCCAAGCAAATATAGTTTTATTATATGATTTTAAGGACTTTAGCAAATAAAACTGCGCCTCATCATAAATTCCAAGTTCAAATTTCGTATAACCGATTTTAGAAAAAATCAGCGCTAATGCCGGAAAATCTTCATCTTCATCGCATAATTCGTATGCTTTATAGTAAAAACTTATAGCTTCACTATATTTTTTTTGAAGTCTCCTACTTTCTCCTAAATAAAAATTGGCTGCAACCAAATTTAAAATATATTTTCCTCTATCAGTTAAAGAATTAAATAAATCTACTGCCTGCAAGATATACCTTTCTCCATCTTCATATTTACCTTGCAGGACATTTAAATATCCTTTATATCTTAATAACAAGCCAAATTTATCTCTATCCCTTGCAATATTAGCAATCTTTTCTGCATTTTCAATAGTGTTTTCCATTAAATTTAAATTATTAGCATTTATTGCATATTGTATAAGTTGAAGATACCCCTCAAAAGCATGCGAATAATACTCTTTTTTTAATGACAACTCTATCATATTTCTAATTGCTTCTAGTCCTTTCAAAGGATTACCTATATCTTTATAAAATCTACCATATAAGTGAAGATAAATTATACCTAGTTCGTATATTTCCTCATCACTTTGACTCTTTAAATCTTCATACATTTCTTTTAACTTTTCAAATTTTTCTTCTAAAACCTTCTCATCAGTATAATATTCAAAAACACCGGCGGTCTTTTTATCATCTACTATAGGAAATATTTCATGGCTAACATCAAGTATAACTTGCATTCCTTTCATTTCATACTTGAATACCTTATATTTATTGCCGGATCTGGTAAAATGAAATATTAGATTAGGGTGAAACAATCTATCATTTTTATTATTGTTTAGCCTGCTTTCATAATATTCGCCTATTATTTCATGCAAAACCATTCGTTTTGAATTAGAAACATTGTTATATATATATTCTCTAATTTTTTGATGTGTAAAAATCAACATATAACTGCTGTCTGAATATTTCTCTTCTTTTAAAATATTCTTTAATAACAATTCTTCTATTAAATCCATTAGTTCTATACTTTTTATACCTGTAACATTTGAAAGAATTTTTATATCAAAAGCTTCATAAAACATAGAGCAAATAGTCAAAAGTTTCCTAGCATCTTCGCTAAGGTTTGAAATTCTACTATTTATTAAAAATGCCATTTTATCTGTAATATTTTTTTCATTCATACCTTGACTAAGACTAATCATCATCTCTGTTATAAACAAAGGATTACCTTCACTCTCATCATAAATAAGCTCACTGTCTCCTTCAACTTCCGGCATAATTAATTGGATAAATTGTTTAGTTTCTGATTTTGAAAATCTGCTTAATTCAAGTTTAGATACATTTTTATAAGGACATAAATTTAAATAAAATTTTTCAACAGAACTTACCTTTTCACTTCTGCATGATGCTACAAACATTATATTATATCGATTGGATGATATCACCTTGCATAAGAGTTCCAAACTACTTCTATCAGCCCATTGCAAATCATCAATAACAAATATTATTTTTTCTCTTTTGCTTATAATCGAAAACATATCACATATATAATTTTCTATAAAAAGATAATTTCTTTTTATGTTTGTATCAGGTACAAAATTGCCGCATTCAATATTCAGCGTGGGAAACGCTTGCTGCACATAATCAATTATATCAGATGGTATGTTTATATTTTTTAATTTAACTAAATATGTTAAATTTTCAAATATCTTGTCCCAAAGTTTAAACATAAACTCAGATTCAACATCATAGCAAGATACTTTTATTAGAAGAAAATCTTCATCCAAGTTTTCAGTTACTTCTCCTAACAGTCTTGTTTTTCCCACACCGGCTTCTCCATATGCAATATATGAGCTGAAATTTTTATTCCCTAAAAATTTAATAAAGTTATCTTTTAATATCTGTATCTCTTTTTCACGTCCATAAAAATTTGCTTTCTTTTTTACTACTTTTATAGCTGTATGCATTTTTAATATATCATCAAACATTTTTCTTGTTTCTACAGATGGATTCACTGATAAGTTTTCTCTTAATGTTTTATCCAGCTTATTGTATATATTTATTGCATCGCTGTATCTTTCCTGACTGCTATATATTGACATTAAGCTTCTATATCCGGCTTCTTCAAATTCTTCCATTTCAATAAGCTTTATACAACATTTTTCACAAAGGCTGTAATTACCTTTTTTTATTAATAAATTAATTGTTTCTTTTAATTTTCCTATAAATATTTTTCTGTATTTATTCCTTAAAATAATTAACCACTCTTCAAATTCTAAAGATAACTTATTTTCAATTCCTTCTAAAAAATCTCCTGTATATAAACTTATATAAGTATTTATATCGTTTTCTTCTAATTCGTCATTTATAGTAAAGCACTCTATTTTTCTTATATCTGTATCTAAATTACAATCATAATCTATTTGAAGCAATGATCTCTTTGGCGAAATTATAATATTGTCATAAAAATTCCTTCTTATTGTGTATACAGCATTTCTCAAACTTTTTTTGGCAACCTCTTCTTTCACATCACCCCAAAGAAATGAACACATCTTATTTCTTGTTATATTTTTCTCATATGCTAAAAGATAAATAATGCATTCTGCCTTTGCAAAAGGAAGATGTATTTCAGTTCCATTTAATTTAATTGAAGGAATTCCTAAAAATTTAATTTCTAGATTATTCATACTATGCTCCTAATAATAAGTTGAAATTTAAAATAGACAATAATTTATTTTAAAAAATTTTATTTCAGTATATCATAAAATACGCTATTTTGTCTAAGCAAAATTTTCATTAGCAATATCAACAAAAAATCAACTTATATTAAATACAAGTTGATTTTTTGTTGTACATTATCCACCATCTAAGAGGTAAATCATTTACAAATTTTTTTGAATAATATTCTTTTTCAATATGCTGACCCTTTATTTTTATTACTGTTTGAGGAATTATGTCTGTTATTTTGCCTCAACAATATTTAATAATTTTATTAATTTTTCACCTGTAAACAAATATTTTTCATTACAGAAATGACAAACTGCTTCTACTTTTCCATCTTCTTCAATTATTTTTTTTAATTCCTCTTTTCCTAATGATACAAGTGCCTGTTCCATTCTGTCATAAGAACAATCACAGTTGAAGCCAACTGGTATTTTATCCATTATTTCAATATCAAACTCCTTGAAAATTTCTTTTGCAATATCTTCTATATCATTGTCATTATCGAAATATTCAGATACAGATTTAATACTGCTTAATTTATTCTCTATCAACGCTATATCTTCATCTTCAATAAATGGCAATGTTTGAACAATAAACCCTCCTGAGGATTTTATGCTGTAATCTCTATCAATTAAAACACCAAGTGCTACAGCAGAATTCTGTTGTTCAGACAGCCAATAATACATTGTAATATCTTCCGCTATTTCTCCTGTTACAATGTCAGTACTGCCTACATATGGTTCTTTCATTCCAACATCTTTTATTACAGTAACTTTTCCATCTATGCCAACTGCCTTACCAACATCTAACTTACCATTCTCTTTAATATCTAAATCTACGCCTGGATTATCTACATATCCTTTAACATTACCTTTGTTATCTGCCGTTATAAGAATATTGCCAATAGGTCCTCCTCCGTTTATTCTAACTGTAATTTTATCTTCATCATTTTTCATCATGTAACCCATCATTAAACCGGCAGTAAGGGTTCTTCCAAGTGCTGCAGAAGCTGTTGGTGTTGTATTGTGATGTTTTCTAGCCTTTTCTACTGTTTCAGTAGTTTTTACCATGAAAATTCTAAAAGATTTCTTCTTATCCATTGCTCTTATCATATAATCCATTATCTTGTATCCTCATCTTTCTTCATTTACTAAATTAGTTTCATAACTTTTAAAATATTTACATTTTGGTACAGCAAAACACTGCCCTTAGTGACTTTTTATCATAAGCTGTATCATTATAGTTATCATATACTTCTATATTATCAAATCCAGAACACCTTAGAATTCTCTGTGTTTCATCTACTGAATGTATGTATTGTGTTTGTATTTCTGTTATTCTATCATATTTTTCTTTAGAGTCATTTATAAAAAAATTAATTTCAATATCTACAGAATTACTATCTTCATTAAACATATTTTCCCAAACATAAAACACTTCTCCATCATCATAAACATAATTTTCATTGTACATAGTTTTATATTTATATTCTGTGCTAATATCAAAAACAAATTTATTCCCTTTATTGAGATGTTTATTTATTCTGTTGAAAAATAGAAATACTTCATCCTCTTTTAAGTAATTTACACCATCGCAGCAACAAATTGCAGCGTCAAATTTATCATCAATTTCAAAGTTTATCATGTTTTGATTTAAAAGTTTAACACCTCTGTTTCTACCAACCTTATCATAAGCTCTCATAAGCATGTCCTCAGATAAATCAAATGCAGTAACTTTATAATTTTTTTCAGATAAAATGCATGTAATACTACCTGTACCACATGCAGCCTCTAATATTTTGTTTTTATTTAGACCTATTTTACTTATTAAAAAAGATGTCCATTTTTTATAGTCTATATCATTCATAAGCAAATCATATATTTGCGAGAATTCTTTATAGCTGTTTTTTTGCATCTTGTAACTTCCTTTTCTTTTTTTTAGAGGTCATAATTCCTCCTATTCTACCTGTTTCTTTAGCAGTCAAGCCACCCCAGCCCAGTTCTTCCACTTTATCCATCAATCCAATTTCCTTAGCTATCTCAAGTTTCATAATATCATTAGGCGTAAGTTCCTTTTTCTTTTTTTCAGCCATATTAACCTCCATACATAATTTATATATAAGTATTATGTATTGTTACTGAAAAATTATTCCCTTTTTTCATTTTTTAGGACTAAAATTGTTTTTATTTCCCTTAAAATTGCAAGAATTTTATTTAATGTATATTGAATACTAATAATTATTACAAAAAACATTACTGTTATCGTTATAAATATTGTTAAATAATTTATCGTCACCACTATCACCTCTAAACAATATAATTTACCTTTTTCTTTTTAAATACAATTATGCTTAAAATGCATCTAACTATTTGATCTATGTCCATGCATATCCAAATAAATATAATTCCCAGCTTCAAATAATATGCAAAAATCATCGCTAAAGGTACTCTTATAACCCAGATTCCAATAAAAGATATAATCATTGGAATATTTTTATAACCGGCAGAACGTATATTACCATTTAATACCTTTGATAAATTTTGAGGTATTTGTATAAAACCCATGGCTATGAGATATTTAGCTCCTATTGATTGTATTTCCGTATTGTTTGTAAAAAAGGTCATAAACGTTCTTGGAAATATTATGATCAATAGTGATGAAAACATGCTTATTATAGCTGCAGTTTTAATTAACTGCCTTGAATATGCTTTTAACAAAGCATCATCTCTTTTACCTATTGCATTGGAAGTTAATGATGTAGATGCAACCCCTACTCCAACAGCAGGCATTTCTGATAGTATTTCAGCCTGCAATCCTAGCTGGTATGATGCAAATGTAACTTCCCCATAGGACAGTATCACCTTACTCGTCACTACAGAAGAAAGCTGCCAAAACATACTTTCAAATGCAGCTGGAATCCCAATTGAATACACTTGTTTCATAAGACTAAAATCAATTTTAAATATATCTTTATTATTTGTATAAGTGCTAAATAGTCCATGCCTTTTATTATATAAGAGGTATAAACCTAACAAAGCTCCTGAAATTTGGGAAACTAACAACGCGATACCTGCACCTATCAACGATAGTTTTGGAAACCCAAATTTACCGTAAATAAGTAAATAACCTAATATAACATTCACAATATTAACAAATATAGCAATATACATTGGAGTTTTAGTGTTTCCACAACCCTGAAACACTGCTGTTACAACTGACATAATCATAACAAACGGAGAACCAAAAATTACAACTTTTATATATTTACCCGATTCCCCCAATGTTTCACTGCTAGAAGTAAAAAAAGATAAAATATCAAATAAATTCAACAATACTAGTGCAATAATAAAAAATGATACCACAGTTCCAGTAGCTGCCGTTTGTTCAAAGGTCTTTTTACACTTATCAATATTTCCTTCACCATAAGTTTTAGCTACAATAACAGTTGCCCCTATACCTATTCCTTTAAACAAACACAAAAGCACCCCTGTAATTCTAGAGCCAATACCCTGAGATGCTATAAGAGATGGAGAAAGTCTTCCAATCATTGCATCAGACACAAGTCCCGCTGACATTTGAAAAATGTTTTCTAACATAATGGGTATAATAAGAAAATATATTTGTTTTCTTATTATTTTTTTATCATATAATTTTTCAACCATTAATTTAAATCCCTCTTATTACACAAATTAGTTTTATGTCTATAATTTCTTTATATACTGTCTATAATTAATAAAGCTAATTGCTGAACCCAGAAAAAAAGCTATAGATGCTGCTATGAATGGTAAAATATTACCCTTTGTATAAATAAATCCTGCAGACAGTGCACCAAAAATCATACCTACTGCTCTTGTAGAATTAAATACACCAGAAATAATTCCACTTTTTTCTGTATCATGAATTTTAGTGACCAGAACCTGTTGTATAGGAAGATAAATTGCATTAAACATAAAAAACACTATATTTCCTAAAAAGAATAGCATTGTTTCTTTAATAAATGGGACAATCATAGAAGATATACCACAAAATGCCAACACAATTATTATTGATTTTCTTGTATCTGTTTTATTTACTATATAAATATTTATTGTAAAATTAACTATAAGTGAAACAATACCTATTATAGCTTTAATGATGCCATTATAAGAAGATGGTAATTTTAGAGCTTCCTTTATGAAGTAATTAAATGCATTATCATAAGCAGTAGTAGCAAAACTAGTTAAAAAAACTGTTATGAGAAACATTACTATTGTAACAGTCATAATTTCTTTCATATTAATAAATGCATAAAATGGGTTAATTGAAGATGAAGAATACGTGTATTTTTGTCTACCGGGATCTCCTAAAAATACATATGCCATAATTCCCGATGTTACAAGAGCAACTGTTTGTAAAACAAATACCATAAATATGGATGTATTGCCCAATATTCCGCCTACAAAATAACCAAATGCTGAAAATATAGAATTTATAGCAGCATAATATGACATGTATCGGCCTCTATTTTCTTGGTCTGTAACATTAATCATATATGCCATTGACGAAACTAAAATTCCCGCAGAAAAAAATCCGCAAAACAACCTTGCCAATGTAGTCGCAAAAATAGTAGTAGACAAACCAAAACACATTTGTGATATGCCGTACAAAGGCAAAGACATAGCAAATATTTTAGAATGTCCTAGTGAATCTCCCATTTTACCCCAAAATGGTGATGACAAAAAAACCAAAAATGCCATCGCTGCAAAGGAAACTCCAAACATGTAGTCCGGGTATCCCAAATTTGTAAACATCGTTGGCGTTATCGGATGAGCTACATTTGAAAAAGTAGAAAATAATGCATAAAATACATAAAACCTGTTTAAAGATGCCTTTTTCAAGTTTCCTCCACTAAAATATATGATAAAATAGCGACCCTCAGAACGAGAATCGCATTAAAACAAACTACAAGAACCTGTCCCTTTTTAGTGTGTATAACAAAATTTGAATCTTCGTTTTATCTATATGAACATAATTTACCACTGCAAACTCAAAATTCATATTACTTTAAAATTAAACAATCACACAATTTTCAAGGTGATGAAACACATATCCATAATTTACTTTATATTACCATATCCATTTTAAAAGTTCAAGAATATTTTTCATGGTTGTTTTTTTGTTATTTATTGATGGGAGCTATTTCCCTATAGTCCCTTTCATAGAACACCACAGGTATGTTTTGTTTTCCATTATTTTTTTATCATTTCCAGCTAAAACAAAGCTTTTAAAGTCATAGATACAATTATTGTAGTTACACCCATGGATGTTACATTTGCAATTGTTACATGATAATTAGCCGGTAACTTGCTACCAAAATACTCAGCAAGGGGTGGCCCTATTATCCCTCCTAATACTCCTGATAATACCGCTACAGGTATTGTACCTCCAAGCATTAGTACACACGCCGGACCAACACTTACAACTGGTACGTATGTTGCATACCAGCCCTTTTCAACATACTTGTTAAAATATAAATATACGCCTACTGCTGAACCTACAATTTGGGATAAAATTATTGCCGGAACCACGCCCGAAGCATATGCACCATGTCCGCTGTTTAACATCCAATCTGCGACAGCTCCAAGTATAATTAATACACCCGCTATT
>SWCH01001016.1_pt1 | contig 19299 bp, 19 predicted proteins | sample 4690051 | NCBI WGS metagenome assembly SWCH01 (sample SAMN10267282, study PRJNA491770) | bioreactor metagenome | isolation source: DHS bioreactor inoculated with | place: Japan: off Shimokita Peninsula | reverse complement strand
GCAGCTATTGTTTCTCCTTCATACCCTTCTATTTCTTGACCGTTAAAAGTAAATTTTATTTTTTTACCTCTGTTAAATTCAAGTATAGGGTGATTTTCAATTCTCATATATGCTCTCCTCTAATATATTTGAACTACCTGCTTATTTTACTATTAGCAAATTGTATGCCATATCTATATTCATTGTTTTTTTTTAATTTAACTGAAATATCATATAAATTAGCATCAAAAGCTACCTGTTTTGTGTCATATTTTTGACAATGTGTCAGCTTACTGACATCATTTAATATGATTGATAATTTTAAAACAAAGATGGGCATTTCGTGCATGATGCTGCATTATACTAGATATTGTAGCAATATTTTTATTAAGCTTATACAAGGTTTATACAACATATTATTTCAATACTTAAAATTACTTCAATACTTAATATTATCAGTAATGTTATAAGCAGTTAAGCCTTTTGTGCTCTCCATTTCATTTAATGATTAAACTGTCAGTTATCCGACATAAAATCATCATGATTATTATATTTGCTAATTTGCACATTTTTCATTTTTAAAGTTATTGATTTCCCATTGAAAAAATGCTATAATCAGTAGATATGGTATTATAATCAGTTAATTGCATTGAAATGTTTAATATATATTATATGTAATTGCTTATTTGGAGGAAATTAATGAAAATAATTATTATTGGTGGAGGTAAGGTAGGTTATACATTGGCAAAACAACTTTCCACAGAAAATCATGATATTACTGTCATAGATAACAATATTATAGCTCTTAACCGCGCAGATGAAACACTTGATGTAATGTGTATAAAGGGAAACGGAGCTAGTGTGGAGGTTTTGCAGGAGGCTAATGTAGCTGATTCCGACTTGTTAATAGCAGTAACTGATGGAGATGAGCTTAACATGATTTGTTGTGTTATAGGTAAAAAACTTGGTGCCAAACATACTGTTGCTCGTATACGTAATACTGACTATTCTGGTGAACATCACATGCTTAAGGAAGAACTTGAACTAGATTTAGTTATTAATCCTGAAATGGGTGCTGCTGCAGAAATTGCTCGTATTCTACAATTTCCATTTGCTGCTAATGTTGAAACCTTTGCAAATAATATGTTGGAAATGGTTGAATTTAGAGTAATGGAAACAGACCCTATAATAAATATAAAGCTCATGGATCTTACTAAAAAATTACCTTCTAAGGTTTTATTCTGTTCTGTAAGGCACAATAATGAAATCATTATTCCTAATGGAAACTACATATTTGAAGTTGGCGATGTGGTTTATGTAATTGGTGAAAGAAGTGGAATTTCTAAATTTTTTAAATATTTAGGCAGAAGTGCACAAAGAGCTAAAAATGTTACTATTGTAGGCGGCAGCAGAATTAGTATTTATTTGACATGGCTGCTCACTGAAACAGGTATTAATGTAAAAGTTATAGAACTTAATAACAATAGATGTGTTTTGTTAAGCGAAGTTTTACCTCACTCCCTTATTATATGCGGTGATGGTACAGACCAAGATGTCTTAGAAAATGAAAACATACATTCAACTGATGCTTTTATCGCTCTTACAGATAGAGATGAGGAAAATTTAATTAGTTCAATTTATGCACATCAATGTGGTGTTCCAAAGGTAATTTTAAAAATTAACCGTGTAAATTATATACCTATTGTAAATCAACTTGGTTTGGATAGTATAATAAGTCCCAAATATAGTGCAGCAAACAATATATTAAGATATGTCAGAGCTTTAAACAACTCTAGGGGTAGCGCTGTTGAAAAACTTTATAAAATTTTAGATGACAAAGCTGAAGTTGTTGAATTCACAGCTAATAGTTCTACTAGATTTCTAGATATTAAATTAAAGGATTTAGTTCTAAAAGAAAATATTTTAATAGCTGCAATAGTTCGTAACAAAAAAATAATAATTCCTTACGGAAATGATTTTATAAAAGATGAAGACAAAGTTATCGTTATTACAAAAACAGGTTTTATTTCAGACCTAAACGATATTTTACGTCAGTAATTTGGAGGACAGAAAATGAATATGAGAGTTGTACTTAAGTTATTAGGTACAGTATTGATGTGGGAATCAGTTTTAATGATTCCCTCACTTGTAATCGCTATACTAGATAATAGTTATGAAATTAGTTCATTTATTATTTCTATAATAATTATCGGCGTACTTGGTTTTTCTTTGACAAATATAAAAACCAATGGGTTTCAAATGAGAAACAGAGAAGGTTTTGCAGGTGTTGCCATATGCTGGGTTGTTATGTCTTTGCTTGGTGCATTACCTTTTTATATAAGCGGAGCCATTCCGACATATATTGATGCCGTATTTGAGACAGTTTCCGGTTTCACAACTACTGGTTCAAGCATACTGACAGACATTGAAATTCTACCACGTGGTATATTGTTTTGGAGAAGTTTTACTCACTGGATTGGAGGTATGGGTGTACTCATACTAACATTGGCACTTATGCCATCACTTGGAGCTCGTTCAGTTTTTCTAATGCGTGCAGAAAGTCCCGGTCCTTCACCTGGAAAATTAGTGCCTAAAATTTCTGAAACAGCAAAGCTATTGTATATAATATATGCCGGAATGACTATCGTTCAAATTATACTTTTGGTTATGGCAAAAATGCCGCTTTACGATGCATTTATTCATGCCTTTGGCACTGCAGGTACCGGAGGCTTTTCAAATAAGGGATTGAGCGTTGGAGCATATAACAGTCCTCTTATAGAATGGATAATTACAATTTTTATGCTATTGTTTGGAGTAAATTTTTCACTTCATTATTTCCTTTTAAGAGGAGACTTGAAATCAGTTCTAAAAAATGAAGAGTTCCGTTTATATTGGTTTACTGTTATAGTTTCTATTATAATTATATGCATAAATGTTTTGCCATTATATAATTATTCCATAACTGACTCCCTTACAAAGTCATCATTCCAAGTTGCCACTGTAGTAACTACTACAGGTTATGCAACAACAGATTTTAATTTATGGCCTATGCTTCCAAAAGCAATACTTCTAATGCTGATGTTCTTTGGTGCATGTGCCGGTTCTACCGGCGGCGGAATAAAATTTATAAGAGTATTGTTGTTATTTAAAGCTATTTCATATGAAATAAGACATACTGTTCATCCAAATTCAATAGGAACAATAAAGGTTGATGGAAGAAAAGTTGATATAAGTATCATGACAAGTATTATGGTTTTCTTTTTTGCATATATTGCTACAATGATTGTTGCAATATTAATAGTGTCTTTAGATAACTTTGACTTTATGACTACATTTTCAGCTGTTTTAGCCACTATAAGCAACATAGGACCTGGATTTGAAATAGTTGGTCCAATGGGTAATTATGCTGATTTCTCAATACTTAGTAAAATTGTCCTAACATGTTGTATGATTATAGGAAGACTTGAAGTAATGCCAATTTTTGTACTGATGTCACCATCAATTTGGAAAAAATGATAGTTGTATCATTCATAATAAATGTAATAAAAAAGAACATCCGATGGCGAAATGTTCTTTTTTTATTACATTTATTTACAATTGATACCCTCTGCGGGTAATTATTTTATCGTTTTTTATATATGTGGAGCTGTTTCCTACTATTACTATGCTCAACATGTCCACTAACTCATAATCTATAGTATCCAATGTACATATATGTACTTCCTGATTTTCTCTTGCTGCATTTTTTACTATCCCTACAGGTGTTGACAGACTTTTATGCATTTTCATTATATCAAATGCTTTTTCTAAATAGTTAGGTCTGCCTTTACTCTTTGGGTTGTAGAGACATATTACAAAATCTCCTTCTGCTGCTAATTCTACTCTCCTATATATTAGTTCTAAGGGAGTGAGCAAATCGCTTAAACTTATGTGGCAGAAGTCGTGCATCAATGGTGCTCCAAGAACTGAAGCCGCCGCTGTTGATGCTGTAACTCCGCTTATTATCCTCACGTCTTCATCTTCTGACATTTCAAGTACAAGACCTGCCATACCGTATACTCCTGCATCCCCTGAACTTATTACTGACACTGTTTTGCCTGTTTTTGAAATTTCTATTGCTTTTTTTACTCTGTCTATTTCCTGCTTCATGCCGTTTGAAACAATTTCTTTTCCCTTTATTAAATCATCTATAAGGTTTATGTATGTTTTATATCCAACTATTACATCTGAATTTCCAATAGCGCTGACAGCTTCATGGGTCATTGTTTCATAGCTTCCCGGACCTATTCCTATTACATATATCATTTATATCTCCCATTTTTTATTTATTAGTATAGTTGTAAAATACGAAACATCTTCTTTTTTGATATCTTTTATATTTGAGTATATTTTTTCTTCATTCTTTGATGAATTGCTTACAACTATTGAATGTTTTTCAAGTTTTTCTTCTATTAAAAGATTTATGATTTCATCGAAATTTTTATATACCTTCATCAATACAACAGAATTTTCATTTTTTACATATTGTTTTATTTTGTCCAAACCCATTGTTGCAGGTACTACTACTAAAGCATCTTCTCCTTCAACCAACGGAAAATTATTATTAGATGCTATATCTAAAAATGACGTTATTCCGGGTATTGTAACTATTTTTACTTTATCCTTGAGGATTCTCAATAAATATATATATGTGCTGTACACCATAGGGTCGCCGATAGTAACAAATCCTACATTTTTCCCTGCTGACACATCACTTTCTATTTCTGAAGCTATATTGTTCCATGCGTTTTGTAAATCTTTTGTATCATAATTCATTGGGAAATGCCTGTCTTTAATCAAAGTGCCCTCTTTTAAATATCCTCTGACTATTTCATGTGCCACACTAAAAGAATCTGCACTTTTGGCTGTGGGAACATATAACACATCTAATTTTTGCAGCACATCAATTCCGCTTTTTGTTACTGCATCAGAACTTCCGACGCCTACTCCTATTCCATAAAACATAATTACCTCCGTATTAAAACTTTTCTCTGAAAAATTTTGTTGAATAATTGCTCAGCTTAGTTCCTCTATTGTTCAACATTGTAAAGCAATGCATTGCAAATTGCCGCTGCAATGTTGCTGCCGCCTTTTCTACCCTTTGCAACTATGTATTCCACATTTTCCAAACTCATTATCAGTTCTTTGGCTTCTACTACATTGACAAATCCAACAGGAACTCCTATAATCAGCTCAGGCTTGAATTTTCCTTCTTTTATTATTTCATACAGCTTTACTAAAGCTGTAGGGGCATTCCCTACGGCAAATATTACGGGGCCTTCTATTTTAGATGCTCTTTCCATGGAGATTGTAGCTCTTGTTTCTCCTCTTTCTTCAGCTTCTTTGAATACATCTTCATCTGCCATGAAGCAACGTACGTTTACTCCATATTTTGCCGCTGTCTTTTTATTTATGCCTGCAAATGCCATGTTGGTATCAGTTACTATAGTTGCACCGTTTTTTATTGCCTGTTTTGCATTTTTTACTGCATTTTCTGAAAAGCACAAATTTTCTAAATAATCAAAGTCTGCGGAGGTATGAATTGCCCTTTTAATTATGGGTTCTTTTTCAGGGTCTAACACTACGTCCCCCAGCTCATTTTGTATTAATTCAAAGCTTCTTTTTTCAATATCATGTGGTTCTACAAATTTTATATTGTTCATTTTTTCTCCCTGTTATAAAAAAATTATTTATATTCAAAATCTACTGTATAATCATCTATAGATGCAGCAACTGTCACAGAATTTTTTATTGTTTTATTTATTATCAATTTTTTATTTTTGTTACCTGTCATGGATGCCCTTTCGCAGACACTGTCAACGCCTGCAATAGATTTTACAAAGTCAGAGCTGGAAAATTGTCCTTCCAAATTGTTAAGCTCCTCTTTGGTATAAGTATGAAATGGAACCTTAAAAATTTCAGAAGCTCTTATAATTCCTTCCTCTTCTTTTTTTAAATCTATTGAATTTATTGACTTTATTGCGAAATGAGATATTTTATTTTCACTTAATACATCTTTTATCGCATCGTATATAGTATTGAAATCTGTCCCTTTCCTGCATCCTACTCCGACTGAAATTATTCTGGGAATTAAATTTAATGTGTTTTTAAACGGTTTTTTATCACTGTCTAAACTTATACAAATGCCTATTTCTTTTTCATTCATATCTATTTCTTCAGGTATTTCACCATATATGTTAAATTCACTGCACAAACCTACTTTTTTATTTTCAAGTATACAGGCCGCAATATCTCTGGCAGGTTTTAGGCTTAATATGTGCATATTTTTATTATTAGCCCATTCATCGACTGCAAATTTTCCATTAATGTCAGTTGCTGTAGTTATGATTGGGTTTCCGCCGGTAATCTCTGCAATTTTTCTGGTGAGGTGATTGGCTCCCCCTATGTGTCCGCTTAAAAGTGAAATAACATTCAATCCCTTTTCATCAACACAAATAACCGCAGGGTCTGTTTTTTTGCTCCTGACAAAGGGGGCAACAGCCCTCACTGCAATACCCGCAGCTCCTACAAATATTATGCAGTCCTTATTTTCAAATGATTTTTCAGTGCTTTTGTACAAATCTTCCTGTCTGACTGCAACATTGCAAGCTGAGTCTGCATATTTTTCAGGAACATATGCTTTTACATCATGTCCCTCCAATCCAGCTATAATCTTATCGCACAATTTTGCACCATTTCTTGAAAAGGCATATATATCTATATTCATTTAATTATTTCCCTCAATACCGGATTCAATTTTAACTGTCCCCAACGCATTGTAGATTTTCTCCATGTCAAGAGATTTTCTCACGGAATCTGCCAGCAAATCATATTGGCTTTCCTTGTAAGCATTTATATCAAATTTTTCTAATTCATCAACGCTCATGCCTTTTTGTTTCAACAATATACTTACAATGGTGTTTACGACATCACTGTTGTCAAAGATACCGTGGATATAGCTTCCTGCAACATTATCAAAAACGCATCCATCATATTTTTTGCTGGATTCACCTGCTGATACTTCAATTGTATTCAGTACATCACCCTCTAAAATCTCCGTATCTCCCATATGAATTTCATATCCGGTAACATTAACACCTGACAGTTCATGATAAAATCCATTTATTTCATTTATTTTACCGTTTACCTGTGTTCTAGTTTTATTCTTATAAAATGTTGTGATATTTTTAAGAAGACCAAGACCTTTTATACTTCCTCCGGCTTCTACATTGTCCGGGTCGTTAATCATTTCTCCAAGCATTTGATAACCGCCGCAAACACCGAATACGGCTTTGCCTTCACCTGCATGTCTGATTATTTTCCCTTCTAGTCCTGATTGTCTCAGCCATTTTAAATCCTCAATTGTGTTTTTGGTACCCGGTATGATTATCATGTCAGGAGTTCCCAGTTCTCTTAGATTTTTGACGTATCTAAGTGATACTCCCTTAATCATGGAAAACACATTAAAGTCAGTAAAGTTAGATATGCGGGGCAGTCTTATTACTGCAATATCTATTATGTTGTAAGATTCATTTCCCTCCAACTTTTCAGAGAGACTGTCCTCATCATCTATGTCAACATTTAAGTACGGAACTACGCCCAGAACATCTACATTAGTTATGTCAGTCAGCATATTCAGCCCTGGCTTCAATATTTCTGCGTCACCTCTGAATTTATTAATGACAAAACCTTTAACTCTTGATTTTTCTTCTTCATCAAACAGGAGCATAGTTCCGGCTAATGATGCAAATACTCCACCCCTGTCGATATCCCCCACTATAATTACAGGAGAGTCAACCATTTTTGCCATTCCCATGTTCACAATATCCTGTTGCTTCAAATTTATTTCTGCAGGACTTCCTGCACCTTCTATTACTATTATGTCATATTCCTCTGCCAGTGAATTAAATGATTTTAAAATATGTGGTATGAGCTCATTTTTGCACGTGTAATATTCCTGTGCTGTCATATCTCTTAAAACTTCACCGTTTAATATTACCTGTGAACCCTTATCCCCTGTAGGTTTTAATAAAATTGGATTCATTCTTACATCTGCATCGATACCGGCAGCTTCTGCCTGCATAACCTGCGCTCTTCCCATTTCCAACCCCTCTTTTGTTATAAATGAATTAAGGGCCATGTTTTGAGATTTAAATGGTGCTGTCCTGTATCCATCCTGTTTAAATATTCTGCAAAGTGCGGCTGTAATTAAGCTTTTGCCTGCATTTGAGGTTGTTCCTTGAACCATTATAACCTTAGCCATAGAATTGTTCCTTTCTCTTTTATATCATGTTCTCAATTATATCAACATATCCTCTCTCATGTTTTCCGGTTATAGAACTGGTTTGATGATCAGATACGATAATTATCTTTGCTGCATTCCCCATATGTACATAAATTTCTTTTAAAAATTCTTTATCTATTCTTTCAATGAATTTGATTTTTCCATTAATATCTTTTCTGTGTGATACTTCGTCAGTTCCGTTTATATGAGCTATTACTGTATCATGATTTTTAATTTCATTTAATACGGCTCTTGATTTTTCAAATAAGTCTGTATCTGTGTCCCCTGTGGAGCTTTTCAGATGTGCTAAATCAATTTTCATAGCCTTTGCAATACCTCTCACTATTTCTGCACTGCAGACACAGGAACATGATTTTTTATGTAATTCTAAAAATGACGGCAATGTAATTTTCTCCGATACACCCCACGGATAAAACATATAATTTGTGTCATTTAATTTAAAGCTGTTATTTCCTATAAAATTATTCAAACTATCTATATTTTTCATAGGACTGAGCATATAATCAATACTTTGTCCCACATTTTCATGAGGCGGCATATCTACTAAATTCAGTATTTCTTCACTTTTCTTCACCACAATTAAATTTCTGTAATCACTCACATGATAAAATTTAATTGTTTTATCTGCAATTATATGTTTTGTGACATCTCTCATTTCATAATTGGTCAGTCCCTTGGCATTAAATGATTCCAGCTTGTTTTTTTTAACGCTGATTAGATTACACCTGAGCACTGCTTCATCATCTTCAATATTTATTCCTGCTGCCAATGCTTCAAGATACGCTCTGTTTTTAGGAATTAAATTTTCTTCTACTCCTAAAATAGAAAGTATGCAAACTAAACTGTCAGGGTCTCTGTCAGTTGGATAAAAGCATGTTTTGTTGTGAGTTCCTTCTTTTATTATTTTATCCAGAACCGGTGTGTCAGCATATTCCAACGGAGTCATATTATTCAGTTGTTCAATTTTGTTTTCACTTATTCCATCTAATATAATTAATATTGTTTTCATTTATTACCTATTATTTCTTTCAGATTTTCTATTAATATTTTATTTTCAAATTCAGATTTTACGGCAATTCTATAAAAACTATCATTAAGATTTCTGTAATTTGAACAGCTCCTAATAAGGATACCTCTTTTTAACAGCTCTTCATACAAATTTAAATTATTTGTTAACTTAAAAAATATATAATTAGCGTAAGATTCATATAATTTTATATTTAGTTTATTCATTTCATCTGTTAAATACTGTCTTTGTTTTTTTACATACAAAACAGATTTTGTTACATAATCTGTTTCTTTTAAAGATGCAGCACCTGCTGCCTGAGCTATCGTCGATACATTCCAGGGAGGTCCTGATTTTTTTATAAATGATATTGTGTTTGTATTTGATGACATGCAATACCCAAGCCTGATACCCGGAATCGCATATATTTTTGTAAATGCTCTCAAAACAATTAAATTGTTGTATTTTTCCATCAAATCAATTGTGCTGTATTTTTCTTTATCTTCTACAAAATCCATGAAGCATTCATCAATGACAATTGTCGCGTTCATTAGTTTACAGTGGGAAATTATTTTTTCCAACAATATTTTGTCTGCAATTTGTCCTGTAGGATTATTGGGGTTGCAGATAAATACAATATCTGTATCAATTTTTATGCTGTTTATTATATTATCTGTTAATTTAAAATCATTTTCTTCTTCTAATGCAAAGTAATTAATATTAGTTGCCACTGTCTTTAAAGCCTGTTCATATTCGCTGAATGTAGGGGATGTAAGCAACGCATTTTGCGGAATTATACTCAACGCAATTCTAAATATTGCTTCTGCCGCACCATTAGAACAAAAAATCCAGTTTTCCGGTACTTTCTCGTAATTTGATAAACCCTTTATAAGCTCTCTTGAGTTAATATCAGGATATCTGTTAGAATATTTAACTGAGCGAATAATCGCCTCTTGCACATTTTCAGGAATTCCAAGAGGATTTATATTAGAAGAAAAATCTATTATATCATCTTCATTGATTCCAAATATTTCTGATGCTCCATATATATCTGCACCGTGGCTTTCACTGTTCATATTCCCTCCTCAAGAAATCTTTCTATATAATACTGACTATTGCAACGCCCAATATCAAACATATAAATGATGTTGCATACATAAGTTTGTTTGCTCTTTTAATATCTTCTGCTTCAATAGGTCTGTTGTCGTCACCTATGGTCGGTTTTGAAACCAATGCTCCACCGTAGTAGTTTCCCCCGCCCAAACTGATGTTCAATGCTCCTGCGCATACTGATTCTGTTTGTGCAGAATTGGGACTGAGATGATTGTACCTGTCTCTTTTATATATTTTGTATGCATTTTTATAATCCATACCTGAAATCAAAGATGCTATTATCATTAAATATGCTGAAATTCTAGATGGTATGTAGTTAAAAACATCATCAGCAATTGCTGAAAATCTTCCAAAATCAATATATTTTTCATTTTTGTACCCTACCATTGAGTCAAGGGTGTTTATAGCCTTGTACATGAAGCCTAATGGTGCACCACCAATTAAAATGAATATAATCGGTGCAATGACACCGTCAGAAGTATTTTCAGCAACTGTTTCAACAGCGCCTTTGGCTACAGATGATTCATTTAAGTTTTCTGTATCTCTTCCTACAATGTAAGACAAATATTTTCTAGCTTCAACTATGTTGTTTTCTTTTAGAGCTTTGTAAACCTTCATACTTTCATCTCTGAGGCTTTTAGTTGCAAGTATGTAATAGCACATGATACTCTCTAATATTATTGCCAGAACAAGGTTTATGCTTGAAGCTAACATCAGAAGCAAATATGGAACCACAAAGGATACTCCTACAACTGTAATCCATAAAACAGCTCCTGCTCTTCTTTCTTCATCTTTGTTTTTGCATCTTGTTCTCAGCTTTTTTTCAACTGAACTTATCATATTGCCGATTAGTTTAATTGGATGAAAGAATCCGTGAGGGTCACCAATAATCAAATCTAAAATATATCCTGTAATCAATGAAATCATAATTGTGTCCTTCTGTTTTGGTTATCGGAGTTTCTTATACCATATTCCCCGCATTTTTTAATAAAATTGCGTGCAAAATCTACATTGCCAAGGAAATGAAAATGCGGATATCCCATGAATTTTGTTTCATCTGCAATTATGCAATTACGCTGTTTCTCAGATTGAGGTTTTTTTGCTGTAAATGAATTTCCTTTATTTGTACTTGTGCTGTAATGAAATTCGTGAACATTTATAGACTGACCCTTCTTGCACATTAAATTATCACAATTAGCTGTCAGAGCAGCATATCCGAAATCCTCCAGAGACTTTGTCATGCAGCTTTGACCCTCTATAGCCCCTACTAAATTGTACTCCACATCATTTTCATCTTTAAAGCTTTCCATCAGGTACATATATCCTCCGCATTCTGCGAAAGTTGGCAGCCCTATGTCGATTTTTTCTTTCAAATCTTTCAGCATAGATTCATTTTCTGATAATTCTTTCATGTATAGTTCAGGATATCCTCCTCCTACATACAAACCGCCTATATCTTTTGGCAGTTCCTTATCATTAAGGGGACTAAATTCAACTATTTCAGCTCCCAACTGTTCAAATAAATCTAAGTTATCCCTGTAATAAAAGCAAAATGCTTTATCCATTGCAACTGCAATTTTTGTTTTGCCAACCTGTTTTATGTCTGGTTCTTCATATTCTAAACAGCTTGAGCCGGAGGCAAGTTCATACAAACCATCTAAGTCAATAGATTCTATAGCTGATTCTCCTAGTTTCTCAACTATATCTTCTAAATTTCCTATTTCCTGTGCTGTTACAAGTCCAAGATGCCTGCTTTCCAGTTTGCAGTCCTGCAGGTAAGGCAAATAGCCATAAACCTTCACATCTGTATTTGATTCTATTATATTTTTATAATAGCTGTATAGTCCCTTTGATATATCATTTAAAATAACACCTTTAATATTGCTTTTTTCTCTGAAATTTTTAAATCCTTCTATTAATGCACATACAGATGCTGCCATACCTTTGCAGTTTAAAACCAATATTACAGGACAGTCTAATAGTTTGGCTAATTCATAAGTGCTGCATGATGTGTTAGTTCCTATTCCGTCATAGTAGCCCATGACCCCTTCAATAACAGAGATATCTGCACCTTTGCTGTTTTTGCACAAAACATATTTGCAGTTGTTTCCGCCGATTATAAATTCATCTAAATTTCTTGACGGAACTTTTATAACTTCCCTGTGAAACATAGGATCAATATAATCCGGACCTGATTTATATGCAGAAACATTCTTGCCCTTCATTGAAAAGGCTTTTAAAAGTGATGTTGTAATTGTAGTTTTCCCGCTGTTGCTGCTTGCTGCCGTAATCATAATTCTTGGTACATTACATTTAACTTTAATATGAACCACTTCCTTTTCCGCTGATTATATATATTGGGTTCTGACCCATCATCATGTCATAGCGACCGATTTTTTTTGATTTAGATACTGAAACATTTACTATTTCCACATCTTCAAATTTATATTTTTCCATTGCTTCAAGAGCTTCGTTTAAGCTTTGAAGGGTTATAGTGTTTATTACAATATTGACAAAAGGGTTTTTCTTTAATAAGCAATCAATTATTTCGTCCATATTGCCGCTGCTTCCGCCTATAAATGCAGAATCCGGCTTTGGCAGATTATTAAGCATCTCCGGTGCTGTACCTTCTACTGTTTCAATATTATAAGTTTTAAATTTTTTTATGTTTTCTTTAATTAAATCTGCGGCATCTTTATTTTTTTCAATGGCATATAAAGTTCCGTCCCTTAATTTGAGGGCAGTTTCTATAGATACCGACCCTGTACCTGCACCAATATCATACACAACAGAATCATATTTAAGATTAAGCTTACCAATTGAAATTGTTCTGACTTCGCTTTTAGTCATAGGTGCATGTCCTGTTACAAATTCATCATCTCCTATGGAGCGAAGACCCTCATCTGCTCCAATGGCATCATCATTATGCACAATCATAACTGCAAGACTGTCAAAGTCCATATTTGCAATAACAGAAGCATTGTCTTCAATAATTCTTTCATTATAATAAGATAAATTTTCACCAACAGAAACTTTAAGATTGCCAAGACCTTTATCAACTAATAATTTACATATGTTTTTAGGCTTTAATTCACCGCCTGTAAGCATAAATGTTTTTTTATTGAACATTATACTTGAAATAATGTTTAAATTTCTGCCATGAGCGCTGACAAATTTTATACTGTCCCAAGATAAGTTTAATTTTGAACAAAAATACTGAAGAGAACCTATTGCCGGTATGTTCTCCACTGTAATATCTTCATCTTGTTTAAGTATTTCAGTTAGTTTCTTTGATAAGCTGTAAAATCCTGTGTCACCGGAAACTAAAACCCCAAAGCTTTTATGTGCGTTGTCTTTAGATATGTATTTATAAATGTCCTCTGCTTTAGAACTTTCAAATGTGTCTTTGTTTAAATGTATAAAATCAGACAGCATTCTTTTAGCTCCAATTAAACAATCAGAATTGCTGATTAAGTCCATTGATTTTTTATGTGTGAAATCCAGATTACCAATACCTATTCCTATAATGCTAACATTCTTCATTAATAAGTCACCTCTTTATATTAAAGTAATTTATGATTTCATCTAATGTCAAGCCGATTTCATCAGGTTTTCTGATTACGAGACATTCAATGCCGGTTTTAATACAGGATTCAATTTTTTCTTTAAAACCTCCGGTTCCGGAACTTTCCTTTGTGACCAAGTATTTTGCATCAATGGTATTTATTATGGCAGTATTCAGCTCCTGGCTGAAGGGTCCTTGCATACATATTATATTTTTATTTGAAAATCCCAATTCTATAGACCTTTTCAGCGAACTTTCCATAGGCAGGATTCTTAAAAATACTCTTTCTTCGTAATTGTTTAGTTTTGCAAATTTATCTAAATCCTTGCTTCCCGTTGTCAGCAATATATTTCCTTTTTTGTCATTTAAATATAAAACACATTCTTCAACTGTTCCAAAATATTTGCATTTCATATCTTCAACTGATACTCTGATTATTCTAAGATATTCTATATTGCAATGAGAAGTTGCTTTCACTATGTTTTCTGTAACTATTTTAGCAAATGGATGAGTTGCATCGACAACAAAGTTGTATTTCTTTTCCAAAAACAGCTCTGTCATTTGCTTTTCATCTAATCTGCTTTGATGTACATCCACATTCTCTAATTTGTTTACAAATTGCTGACCGTACTCTGTCGCAATAAACAAATCTGTTTTTATATTATTTTTAGATAGGATTTCAGAAAGCAGCCTGCCTTCAGTCGTACCTCCAAATATACAAACATGTAATTTATTCATATTATTCAATACCTTTTCTGAACTCATGAGTGAATGTTGGGTTGTAAAGTTCACTTCTTTCATATTCATCTCCAAGAAAATATCCAACCAAAATCAATGCTGTTTTATTAATATTATTTTCTTTCATCACAGACGGAAGTGTGCTGATTGTACACTTGAATATTTTTTCATCAGGCCATGTAGCCTTATAAACCACCGCGACAGGAGTTTCCGGTTCATATCCCCCTGCAATCAGTTCTTTAGACAGTTTTTCCGTCAAACCAGAACTTAAAAATAATACCATGGTTGCTTTATGTGCTGCAAATGAACGAATGCTTTCTCGTTCAGGAACAGGAGTTCTGCCCTCCATTCTTGTAATTATAACAGATTGACTTACATCAGGCAAAGTGTATTCCGCTCCAATTGAAGCAGCTGCTCCGCAAAATGAACTTACTCCCGGAACAACTTCAAAATCAATATTCAGTTTCTTTAAATTGTCGATTTGCTCTCTGATGGCACCATAAATGCTTGAATCTCCCGTATGCAGCCTGACTGTCATCTTATTTTCAGATTCAGATTTTTTTACTTCTTCTATAACTTCTTCTAAGGTCATATGTGCGCTGTTGAGTTTTTCACAGCCTTCTTTACAGTAATTTAACAGTTCAGGATTTACCAATGACCCTGCATATATAACTTTATCAGCTTCTGTTAATAGTTTATGTCCTCTCATTGTTATCAAATCAACTGCTCCGGGGCCTGCGCCTACAAAATATAACATATTGTCTCCTTTAGTTTAATATACCTTGATCGTTTGAGTATATTATTAATTTAGTTTTTATTTTATTGTCAACTCTTTTATTTATATAAAAATTTGCTCTTTCACTTACTTTTTCTAAAACTTCTTTTTCAATTTTTTCTCTTATTAATATTTCAACAGCTTGTTCAGTAGTAACTGATGACAGAATCTCTTTTACAATTTCTTTATCCGCTCCAAACAATGCCGCATAGCAAGCCAAAATTTCCATTCTGAAATCACCGTTGTGAGAATGAGTATTCATCATACCCCCTGCAACTTTGACCATTTTGCCTATGTGTCCGACTATTAGAATTTCTTCAAATTCCAATTCCAATGCATAGTCTAATACCTCTCCCAAATAGTTGCTGAACTTTAAACTGTTGTCTCCTCGAATACCCAAAGTTTTATCAATAAAGGATTTTGCATAATTACCTGGAAAAGCCAAAATATCTTTGTATCCTTTTTCTTTAATAACCCGCATTTCAACTTTTAAACTGTCAATTAAAGCTTTTTCACTCATAGGTTCAACTATACCAGTTGTTCCTATAATTGATATTCCTCCTACAATTCCTAAGTGAGGATTAAAGGTTTTTTTCGCAGTTTCTTCACCTTCAGGCACTGAAATCACAATATTAACTCCGCCGGAATAACCATACTCATCACAAATCTTTTGAACATTTTCAGTTATCATCTTTAGAGGGACAGAATTAATCGCAGCATGTCCCACAGGACAATCCAAACCTTTTTGAGTAACTCTCCCTACTCCCTGCCCTCCATCTATGCTGACAGTTCCTGTATCATTAAGACTGACATGAGCATATATTAAAATTCTGTCAGTTACATCAGGATCATCTCCGCTGTCTTTTCTAACACAGCAACTGGCCTGTTTTATACTGATACAAGGTTCTAATATATCAATCAGCAAGATTTCTCCGCCAGGCAGCTTCACCGAAACATTATTCACAACATCATCCGAAAGCAGCATTTGCACAGCGGCAGTTGCTGCGGCAGTTGCACATGTGCCTGTAGTAATACCGCATCTCAATTTTTTACCATTCTTAACTATGTATTCTTTCATAATATCACCTGTGTTAATTTTAATTATATCTACATAACAATACAGCAATGTTGTTTTTCAAAATAAAAAATCTCCCAATTTCTTGGAAGATGCAATAACTCTATAGATATTTTCATATCATTCAATTATTTTAGATAATCCTCCCGAATATCATTAAACATAACTTGGCAGGTCTCCTGACTATCGGTTCATCTAACACTTTCCTTCCCATGTTATAAACACAGTGGCATATAAGTGTTATCACCTTTCACAGTAGCGGGGGCTGTAACAGATTCAACTGTTTTCCCTTTTAAAACAAATCGTTACCAAATCAATACATTTTCTATTGCTTTAAATTATATATTAAGCATTAATGAATGTCAATAAATAAATAAAATTCAGATTTTTACTTCTGATTGATTTATGATAATGTCTTAGTAAAGCGCTAATTCAATCCAGCATTTTTCTATACTTAAATTTGACTTCTTCTTACCCATCAGATCACCACCTCTTAAATAGTATATAGTAGCTATAACATACTTATACTAAATAAAAACAGCCTTGTTATGTGGATTTGAACATGATATAATTATGATAGAGGGAAAGGTAATTGCCTCATCCTTCTGAATTAACCGGCTTGGCGATAAATTTCTTTCTTTCAATTATGAAAGCTATTTTGTACAAGTTTTATATAAGAATCGCCCATAACCTATTTCTGATGCATTTTTCATTAATTCTCCATTTAACCACAATGCAGTATCTAAAAAGCTCCTATCAGATAATGGCCATTTGGTATATTGCTTTGACAGATAATCTGCGTCTGACAAATCATTTAACCTTGAAACCCATTTATCATGTAGTGAGTTTATTGTTGCTTTTGCTTTTTCAACACTTCCTGGCCAAGGAATATCTTCTTTCTTTAAGGTGCCATTTCCAAAATTGTAATCCAATGCCGTACTCCACCAATATATAATATGCCACAAAGTCCATGCAATGCTGGGTGGTCCATACTCGTAACTTTCGGTTTCGGGCCAATCTATACACCAACCATCTTCCTGCTTGTGTACCTGAAGTCCCGCGGAATTGAATACCCATAGCGCCTCTGCTTCCTCAAGAGTGTCCATATGATAAAGATAAAGTTGCCAGCACATGTCTAACTGAAATAATATATTCTCTTTCATGATTATACCTTTCTGGATTTCCGAAATTGACAAATTAGAATTTTTCATGTTAGCGTTATGCTCATAACACAGATATTATTCTATTTGCTCGCTCAATGCCTTCGTTAACAATGGTGAAGCTATATAGAGTGCTTTGAGATTATTACTTAGCATCGTATGCTGCCAAGTGCCTTGCACTAATTTTTCTGTGCTTTCTCAGTCTTGCTAATCATTGAATTTATAGTCCGGAGTCCTTCCTCCATATCTTTCTTTGTAACATTATTCATAAACTCAACTCCCTCAAATATAAAACAATCTGAATATTTAGCTTTATCTCAGTGTGTAGAAAAAACAACCGAAGCCGCCTGAAATAAAGGAAAGCAGAAAGTTAGTTAGCTGCTGTCTAAATCTCAAAGTTTGAAATCACAGATACTGCCTCAATTTAATATATTTCATGTATACAAGATAATTAATGCCACTTTTATTACTGTGTTTTTCCTCGACCCTTTTAAATTCTTGAAAACCTAGCTTCGTATATAAATTCACAGCATTAAGATTGGTGTCAGCCACCTCTAACACATAGTTTGTGTAAGATGTGGCTTTAAAAATATGAGTAATAATTTTTGATGCAACACCTTTGCCTCTGTATTCTGAGGAAGTCGCTACAAATTCAATGCACCCCATATCCGGTTCTATTGGAAAAGGATATTGTTTCTCTTCAAATTCACGTCTGAGAATAGCATAAGCGATGGTTCCTCTTACAAAACCAAGGTGTTTTTTTAACTCTTTCTTTTCAAGCTGAACAGATTTTATCTTCCCATCATTACAAGCAGCTATTCCGCAAATTTCGCCATTTAATACGGCAATATAGAAAACATCAGGGTTAAACATATGCGAAAAAGCGTTTGTCAGTTTCATTTTGTCTTTTGAAAAATAATGTAACCATTGATAAAATCCATCTACAAATATTTTGCTGATCTTATTATTTGCATTATCTGGGTATTGCGAAGCAAGTTGAATTTCAAACATAGCGATTCTCCTTAATAATCTATAATATCACTGCCGCAAAGTATTCAGCGACTTCCCCAGGGGATTGTTTCATGTCGTTTTTCAGCCACCAACGGGGGGGACATCGGGGACGTTTCAACGGACATCGGGGACGTTTCAACCGTCTTTTTTTGTGGACATCGGGGACGTTTCGGACATCGGGGACGTTTCAACCGTCTTTTTTGACTGTATTTTCAACGCTTGTCTTTCCTATATCGAAAATCCTGCTGAATTCCTCAAATGTGTTAAGATAACTTTTTAATGGCATTTCGTCTACAATACTTTTTTGTCCATTATAATATGAGTAGTAATGTCCATAGCTACTCCAGTTATAATCTTCTGCATTTGCTGCTATTTTTGCTTTTATAGGATTTTGATGAATGTATCTTAAAACTGTAGGCAAATATTTTTAAGTATCTACAGGCTCACTCTTATACCTATTCTGAAACAAATGACTGGTTCTATCATGTTTTTTATTATGCCATCCAACATAACTTACTGTTATACGCTTAATA